>Ga0210040_10002384_pt1 | contig 26597 bp, 33 predicted proteins | sample CryGeyCG12114_NA_FD_185462 | JGI IMG/M metagenome (GOLD analysis project Ga0210040, IMG submission 185462) | Groundwater microbial communities from aquifer - Crystal Geyser CG19_WC_8/21/14_NA (SPAdes) (version 2) | ecosystem: Environmental > Aquatic > Deep subsurface > Groundwater | place: USA... | reverse complement strand
GCGGTCCCTGGACGGGGCGCAGAACTGGGCGCAGATCACCACGCTGCCCGCCCCGCCCGCCTCCGACGACTACAACCGCAACGACGTCACCATCATCCTGATCGAACGCGGTTCGGCGACTGCCGCGGTGGGTGGAGTTGCCGGGGTGCGGCAGGGACTGTGGGCCTGCGTCCGGGGGCGCGGTGTCTACCGGTCGACGAACGGCGGCACGTCGTGGACGCTACTGCACGCGATCGGCGCCGATGCGTGGGTCCGGGACGCCATGCTCGACAGCAACGGCGCCCTGGTCGCCGCCATCCAGAACCCGACCTCCCTGGTCCGGGTCACCCCCGCGGGCGCCGTCACCACCCTGGCGAACCCGATGGGCGGAGAAACGCCGGGCACCGTCGCCGTACACCCCACCAACCCTCAGGTCATGTGGCTCGCTCCCGATGGCGCCCGTGACGGGCACTTCTGGCGCTCCAGCAACGGCGGCACGTCGTGGACGGCGGTCAACGTCGCCATCACCAACGGTTCCGATGGCGACGTCTGGCCCACCCAGTCCGACCTCGAGAACTACATGTCGGTCGGGCAGATCCGCTACGACCTCTCCGATCCCTCGCGGCTGTGGTTCGGCGAAGGCATGGGCGTCTGGGTTACCACCGACCTCGCCGACACCGAGGTCACCTGGGAGTTCAAGTCCAAGGGCATCCAGGAGCTCGTCGCCACCGCCATCATCAAGCCGCCGGGCACTGGGGCCGTGGCCACCTCCTGGGACCGCGGCGTGTGGAAGTGGAACGCCTCGGGCAAGCCGACGCTGCCCTACAACTCGATCTTCTGCAGCGCCTGGGACGTCCAGGCCCGTGCCGACGCCCCGCTGGTCATGGCGGCCACGGTCAGCGACCACCAGACCGGGGACACGAACCCGGCCAAGCGACTGTCGGCGATCACCACCGACGGCGGCAACACGTGGACGCGGCTGGCCGGGCTCGCCAACGGCAGCGCCGAGCAGGGGCTGCGGTTCGGCAGCATCGCCATCGCTACCGGTAGCACCGACAACCTCGTGTGGGCGCCCACGAAGGAGGACAACCAGTTCGACATCACCGGGGTGCCCATGCGCTACTCCACGGACCGGGGCGCCACCTGGAAGACCCCGACCGTGTCCCCGGCGATGTCGTCGACCGAGCGGATCAGCGACTACAAGCACCACAAGCAGCGCAAGCTCGTCCCGGACCCGAACGTGGCCGGGAAGTTCTACGCGATGTCCTACGACCCGGCCAACGGCAACACGTACCTGCTGACCTCGACCAACGGCGGCGCGGCCTGGACGCGGAAGCAGATCGGCCCGTCCGGCGAATACTCCGGTGGAGGTTCTGTCCACCTGGCCGCCGTCAAGGTCGGGAACGCCACCCGCCTGTTCTGGGCGGCGGGCTGGCACGGTGACGGCCTCGCCGCCAGTCGTTCCGCTGGGCAGCCCCCCACCCGCAGCAGCAGCGACGGTGGGGACACCTGGACGGTGCTGCCGATCACGGGCGCGATGGGCATGGGCGTGGGGGCCCCGATCGCCCCGTCCACGAACCCGACGTTGTTCACCCAGGGGTGGAAGGGCACCGTGCGCGGCGTCTACTACTCCACCGACCTCGGTGCTTCATGGGCGCTCGTGGTCGAGGCGCCGATGGGCTGGCACCAGCTCGTCACCGCCATCGCGGGCGACCCGGAGGTGCCCGGCCGGATCTACGCAGGAATGGTCGGCGGCTCCTTCTTCGTCGGCAGCGTCTGACGAGAGAGGTAGCCTGATTCCATGACCGAGCCCGTGGCCACGCTGCCGCCGCTCAACGAGCCCCTCATGACCATCGAGGAGCTCGCGAAGTGGGTGATCCTCCCGGAGATCCCGGAGGACCGGAAGCCGTTCGCCTACCTCGTCATGGAGGGCGCCGCGGTCGTCGTGCGCGAGGCGGGCAGCCACGCCTGGGCCTACCGGGCCCCCGGAGCCGAGCCGCTGCCGTCCGGCCGCATTCCCGTCCCGTACCGCGCCAAGCTGCTCTACGACCTCAAGGTCAAGAACTTCTTCGAGCACCCCACGGGCGCCGTCAGCGAGACCGTCGGCCCGCTCTCGGAGCGGTTCCTCGACGAAGTCGTCGAGCAGCTCAAGCTGAGCAGCGCCGAGGAGGTCATGCTCGCCGGTCTTGTCGAGGACGACGACCCGAGCGAGGAAGGCTTCTCCACCGGCCTCTGGTCGCTGTCGTTCACCCGCGGACCCCTCGAGACCCATCAGCGCCGCGGTGGGGTCATCCACGTCCCCTACTGGCGCCCGTACTCCAAGGCGATCCCCTACTACGCTGAGGGCGCCCTGGGGAGCCCCTGGTGAACAAGGAGACGGTGGTCTACCTGCCGCCGCGCGTGCGCAACCGGAACGGCTCACCAACTGGCCCTGTGCCGGAGGAGGTCCCGATCTATGGGGTGGTCATCTGGCCCCGCGCTTCCGAGGAGAAAGACGGCGGCGAGGTCAACATCGACGGCCAGAACCTCGCATGCCCGGACACCGAGACGGTCCGTGCCATCCGTGCCGATGGTCAGCTTCGCATCCGCGGCGAATCGCACACCGTCGATGAGCCCCCGGCCCGCTATGCCGGGAAGCGGATCCTGATCAAGACGAAGCGGGCGACGACGTGAGCAAGACGACGGCGATCTGTTACGACCCGCCCCACGGCCCGTGGTTCTGCATGCTGGCCGCCCCCATCGGTTGGTGGTGTTCCCGCGGGCGCCACAGCGGTCCCTGCGCGCTTCGGCCGCACTGGTGGAACCGATCGCGGTTTGCCCGGGAGGTGCGCCGGTCATGCCCGTGATCTTCGATCGCTACGAGCAGCACACCCACCCGGGCATGCTGGGCATCGCTGAGTTCCTCGTATCCGACCAGCTCGGCGACGCCGTCGACCAGGGGGCCGCCGACATGGCCGCCATGGCCAATGCGACCGCAGGCATCACCAAGGTGCGCGGCACGTACTACACCGAGCCCGGCCCCGTCGTCATCGTCACCAAGAACGGCAACCCGCGCCTCTCTCGCCGCGTCCGCAGTGACCACCCCGCGGCGGCGGCCGATGAGTTCGGCTCCGGCTCGGGCGCGAAGAACGGCAGTCGCAAGCGGCCCCAGGGCGGCGGTAGCAAGCCCAACCGCACGCTCGGCCGCGCCGCGGACCGCATCGGCGACCGCTTCGGATCGGTGGACGACTGATGGGCCGCATTCGCGCCGACTACCCGGACACCGCCGAGGCTGTCATGCTCCTCATCGAGGAGCAGTGGTACCCCGTGGAGTTCGCACCTCGCGAGGCGGCTGGCGAGCGGGGCTACCGGACCGGCCGCGTCTTCCCTGACAACCTCCCGGAGATCATCGCCGCGGGCGAGATGTTCGTCCGCGTCACCGACATCGGTGGCAACGACGACGGCATCACGGACCGGCCGCTGATCGACATCGACGTCTTCGCGGACACCTTCGAGAGGGCCCGCGACTACGCCAAGGGTATCCAGAGCAGGCTTCTGGGATACCCTTGGCGTGCTGGCTCCACGGTGATCGACAAGGTGCGAACGGCCATGAGACCTCATGACGTGCCGTGGGACGATGACAACACGTTCCGCTTCTACGCCTCGTACACGATCAGCGCGCGTCGCTGACAGGAAGGAACCTCATGCCCGGCTCGCTCGCTGACCTCCGTAACGCGCAGGAAGAGCTCGTCCGCAAGACCCTGGACGGCGCCGTCTTCCGCGCCCCGACCACCGCGGGTCACATCACCGCGGCGGACCTCTTCGCCACCGACGGCACCATCCAGGAGCTGCCCGAGTTCTACGAGGACCAGGGGCTGCTGTCGACCGACGGCATCAGCTTCGGCCGCGAGATCACCACGTCGAACACCAGCGCGCTCGGCCGGACCACGCCGGTCCGTTCCGACGTGCAGGGTGACACCGACACGCTGAACTTCGTGGCGATCGAGACCAACCGCCAGACCCTGGAGCTCGGCACCGGCGCGGTGCTCGTCCCCGGCTCCCGTGGCTCCAACGGCGCGGTCGAGATCAAGAAGCCCAACCGGCCCAAGGCCCGGTCCTACCGCTTCCTCTCGGTGGCGCAGGACGAGAACGAGTACGGCGAGATCTACGTCTGCCGGTACCTGCCCCGCGGCAAGATCAGCGGCTACGGCGACCAGGTCTTCAACTCCGGGGACGAGCCGATCGGCTGGGCGGCCACCGTCCAGGGCGAGAACGACTCCACCTGGGGCTCGCCGGGCTCGTACATCTTCGGCGGCCCCGGCTGGAACGCGATCCTCGGGAAGATGGGCTTCACGCCCCTCGCTGCGACCCCGTGATGACGGAGGGAGCGGCCCCGCTCTGGCGGGGGCCGGGGCCGCTCCCTCTTCATCGTTCCGCCACCGCTGATGTAATGTGGATCTGACTCGAAGGAGATGCACTCATGGCAGCACGGCAGTCCAAGGCCAGCGACGCACCGGAGACGGTCGAGCTGGTCAGCCCCGACGGCGAGATCAAGCGCCGTGTCGACGTCGGTTCGCCCGGGGAGGTCGGACTCCGGTTCGACGGCTACCTCCCGGCCGAGCAGGCCAAGCTCGAGGCCCCGAAGGTCGAGGCGTCCCAGACGCCGAAGACCGTCGGCTCGAACGCCTGAGGGGACTGAACATCGTGGCGAAGTTCCCCGACGTCCAGGACAAGCTGGGCCGCGTCGTCCGGGTCGTGACATCCCAGGACGAACTCGACTCGCTGAAGGCCCAGGGCTACACCCCGGTCCGCAGGGCGACCACCGAGGGCACCCGCGAGCCGCTGAACACCGGCTCCGGGGGCCAGCAGGCGGCCCGCGCCTCCTCGACCACCGAGGGCTCGGAGACCAACTCCGGCGACACCACCCCGTCGCCGGAAGAGGTCAAGGCCGAAGCGGTCCGGGTCGCCAAGGAGCAGGCGGCCGAGAAGGCCAAGGCCGACAAGGCGGCGACCGAGAAGGCCAAGGCCGAGTCCAGCTCCTGACCCATCCCCCTGCAACACCCACCACTCGAGAAAGAAGGCCCCCGCCATGGCCGCAGGCCGTAGCACCACCAGTTCGTCCCCGTCGCCGGAGCAGGTGACGCTGAACCTCGCCACGCTGGAGCGCGAGCAGGTCCGCGGCGTCCCCAAGCCCAAGCCGAAGCCGTTCAGCATCGGCATGCCGGTCGACCACGAGAAGCCCGAGGGCGAGCAGCGTTCGATCATCTTCGAGGACCCGGCCGAGATCGACGCCGCGATCCTCATGCGGATGGAGGAGACGCCCGGTCGCTTCTTCGCCGCCGCGCTGGAGGCCGACGACTACAACTTCATGATGATCCAGTTCGAGACCCGGGGCGCCCTGCCCGGCTGGAAGCTGCAGGCGATCCTGCAGGGCTACCAGGACTACTACGGGATGGACTCCCAGGGAAACGTGCGCGGCTCGCGACGCTAGTCAGTCGCTACCGTCCGCAGATCGAGTACGACCTGCGGACGGTAGCGCAGACGTCTCTCCAGGAACTGTGGAGGGAACGGCGGTGGCGCGAGCTGCTCAACCTGATTCATTCTCTGCCCCCGAACTCGCTGACCCAGGAAGCCATCTCCAACGACGAGGAGCTGGCCCAGGCGCTCATCGACGCCAACGGCGGCACGATGCCGGAGGCGACCGGCAGCAAGCACCCGCCCCTGCGGTACTGGACGCAGGACTCGAGCCTGCTTGCCCAGATCATCATGGCGCAGCGCGAGACGAACGCGCTCCTGATCAAGATCAACAGCAAGCCCGAGGCGCAGAGCCCGAAGATCCAACCCGTGCTCGTGCCCGAGTCGGTGTACCAGCGCCTGCTCGACAAGGCCCGGGACGACGAGCGTCTTCGCAAGCACGACACCCTGGTGGGTAAGCTGCTGGGGAGCCGGGCCAAGAAGGCCGAGGTCGAGTAACGGAGGAGGGTCGGGGTGCCTGCTCCGTACAGCGCCGGTTCGATCTTCCTGCAGGTGGTCCCCTCGTTCCGGGGAGTCCCGGAACAGATCGCCCGCGAGGCGCGCGAGAAGTGGGCGGACGCCGCCGGTGACGCGCTAGACCCGGCGCTCGAGAAGCGCATGCAGGAGTCCGGCAAGAAGGCCGGGCAGGCGCTCTCCAAGGGGCTCACCGACGGCACCAAGGACGCCGGGAAGAAGGCGGCCGACGACTACACTGGCGCCTTCCGCACCTCGCTCCGCAGTGGCATCGCCAAGGCCCAGCGCGAGCTGAACACCACGCCGCTGAAGCTGGCGCTCAACGACGACGCCCTCCGCGGCCAGCTCGACAAGATCCGCAAGGACTTCGGCGACCTCGATCGCAAGGTCAAGCTGGGGATGGACTCCGGCGGCGCGCTGGTCGAGCTGCGCCGGATCCTCGGCACGCTCGAGGACGTCCGCAAGAGCGCGCAGAACGTCGAGCTGCGCGCCAACGTCGCCACGGTCCACCGCGACCTGGCGGGCGTCGAGGCGGCCATCGCCAAGCTATCGGCCACCGACATCGAGCCCAACCTCAAGATCGACCGCCAGCTCGGCGTCTTCGAGCGACGCCTGAAGGCGGGCATCCAGTCCGCGCTGAACGACCTGCCGCCGCTGACGATCGACGATGGCCCGGCCTACGCGCAGGTCGAGGCTCTCCGTGAGCGTCTGCAGTCTCTCGACCGCGACGTCGACCTCGGGGTGGACAGCGGCGACCTCTTCGCCGAGCTCGCGGTGATCCACGAGGCCTTCCGCGAGCTGGCCGACGAGGGCGGCTCGATGAAGCTGCGCGTGGACGGTGCCAGCGGGTTCAAGACCGTCGCCACCATGCGCGCCGAGCTGGAGAGCCTCTCCCGGATCACCATCGAGCCGGAGATCCGAGTCGAGAAGACCTTCGGCGCCTTCGAGCGCGGCCTGAAGGGCGCCATCCAGAACGCGCTGCGCGACCTCGGCCCCGTCGCCGACCAGGCCCCCGCGGGTGACCTCCGGCTGGAGACCGCGGGCGACCGGGCCATCCGCGACATCCGCAAGAGCCTCTTCGATCTCGGCGACCTCGAGATCGGCGTCAACATCTCAGCCGAGGGTGCTCGCGAGAAGCTCTACCAGATCCGCGACGACCTCGAGCAGCTCCAGCGTGAGAACTGGGACGTCAAGGTCAACGCCGACGCTGCTGCCGCATCGGCCGCCCTGTCCGGCTACCTCGCCGCGCTGGAAGCCGTAGACGCACAGGACGTCAACACCGACGTCGAGCTCAAGGGCGTCGCCTCGGCCATCGCCCAGGCCAACGCGCTGCGTTCTACCCTCGGCCAGACCGACGGTGTGATGAAGCGCCTGTCCGGCAGCACCCAGGACGGCGCGAACTCCTTCCGCGCCTTCAACGTCCGGGTCCTCGGGGTGGCCAGCCTCCTGCCCCTCGTCGTCCCGCTGGTCGCCGCGCTCGCTGGGGTCATCGGTGGCATGGGCCCGCTGGCTGCCGTCGGGGCCGCGGGCCTTGGAGTGCTCGGCCTCGCACTGTTCGGGGTCGGCGACGCCTTCAAGGCCATGGGCGAGGTCCAGGTCAACGCCGCCAAGGACATGAAGGAGTACCAGCAGAACGTCGCGCAGGCGGCCCGCGGCGTCTCTGACGCTCAGGATCGAATCTCACGCGCCCAGGAAGAGGCCGCTCGATCGGCCGAGGACTCGGCGCGCACGGTGCGCGACGCCGAGCGCGGCGTCGCTGATGCGCGACAGGGCGCTGCCGAGTCGGCTGAGGACTCGGCGCGCGCGGTTGCTGACGCCGAGCGTGGTGTCGCCGATGCGCGACAGAGCGCTGCCGAATCGGCCGAGGAGTCGGCGCGCGCGGTTGCTGACGCCGAGCGTGGTGTTGCTGATGCACGACGGGATGCTGCCGAGTCGGCCGAAGAGTCGGCGCGCGCGGTTGCTGACGCCGAGCAGGACGTCGCAGACGCTTACGCGGACGCCGGAGAGGCTGCCGAGCAGTCCGCGCGTGCGGTTGCTGACGCTGCTCGCTCCGTGGTCGATGCTGAGGAAGACGTCGCAGAAGCGCTCCAGGGGCGTCAGGAGGCCCAGGAGAACCTCACCGAGGCCATCCGCGAAGCTGTCGAGTACCAGGAAGACCTTCACCTTCGCGCCCGGGACGCCGTCCTGGACGAGGAGAAGGCGCGGATCGACCTGCTCAAGGAGCAGAAGAAGCTCGACAACCTCCTCGCTGTCGGGCAGGGCGAGTTCAGTGATCTTGACTGGGAGATCAAGATCCGCACGGCTCGTTACGAGGTCAACAAGGCCAAGTACGACATCGACCGGGCGACCGAGGCCCAGGGCGACTTCAACGCCGAGATGGCCGAGTTCGGCCGCACCGGTGTAGAGGGCACCGAACAGGTCAAGAGCGCGCGGGATCGGCTCGCTCAGGCCGACCAGCGGATCCTCGACTCCCAGCGCGGCCTGGCTAGCGCCCAGCGCAGCCTGGGTGACGCTCGAATCGACCAGGACCGCAAGGCCGAGGAAAGCCAGCGTCGCATCGCTGACGCGCAGCAGGGCCTGAGCGACGCTCGAATCGACCAGGACCGCAAGGCCGAGGAAAGCCAGCGTCGCATCGCTGACGCGCAGCAGGGCCTGAGCGACGCCCGGCGCGACCAGGACCGTCAGGCCGCGGAGAGCCAGCGCCGCATCGCCGATGCCGGAGAGCGCCTGGCCGACGCCCGGCGCGACCAGGCGCAGCAGGCCATCGAGAGCCAGCGCCGCATCGCCGATGCCGAAGAGCAGGTCGCTGACGCTCGGCGCGACCAGGCACAGCAGGCCCAGGACTCCCAGCGCTCCATCGCCGACGCGCAGCAGAGCCTGATCGACGCGCAGCAGACCTACCGGGACGCGCTCGAGGAGACCTCGACGTCCCAGGACAAGCTCCGGGAGTCGATGGCCAAGCTGGGCCCAGCCGGACGAGACTTCGTCACCTTCCTCGATGGGCTCCGACCGAAGTTCCAGGGTCTGCGGGCCATCGCCCAGGAGGGCGTGCTCCCCGGTCTGACCGACTGGATCGACTCGATGGTGAACTACCACGGGCCGCTCCTCACCTCGACGGTGGCCGGGATGTCCGGCGCCGTCGGCCGGATGTTCTCCGACTTCGGAGCGTCCATCCGGGGCGAAGAGTTCACCGGCTTCTTCCAGATGATCGACCGGGCCGGGCCGTCGTTCATGCGGCAGATCAGCGACAGCCTGGTCAACCTCGGGCAGGGCTTTGCCAGCCTCATGACCGCGGCCGAACCCTTCGCTCGCTTCGTCGGCGAGGGCATCGTCAACGCCACCCAGAACTTCAACGACTGGGCGAACAGCCTGCAGGGCAGCAACGGGCTGCGCGACTTCTTCGACTGGTTCCAGCGCGTCGGCCCCAAGGTCGCGGACTTCTTCTACGCCGTCGCCGACGCGCTGGTGCAGGTCGCCATCGCCGTCGCCCCCTTCGCCGAGCGGATGCTCGACGGCCTGATCACCTTCTTCGACTGGGTCGGCGACCTCGACCCGAACGTCCTCGGCCCCATCGTGGTCGGCATCCTCACCCTGACCGTCGCCCTGCAGGGCATCTTCGGCCTCACCGCGCTGGTCCACTCCTTCCGGTCCGCGCTGAACCTCGCCACCGGTGCGCTCGGCGCCTTCTCCGGCACGGCCCCCGGGATCAAGGGCGCCGCTGGTCAGCTCGGCATCCTCGGCGTCGCCATGACCGTGCTCTACACCCAGAGCGACGCAGCTCGAGGCGCGATCGACGGCGCCATGGAGGGGATCGGCAACTTCGTCGGGATGATCGTCGGCTGGATCCCGAACATCGAGGGCCTGGCCAGCGCGCTGGGGATCGCCTTCGCAGCCTGGAAGGGCGCCTCGGTCATCGGCAAGGGCGTCGGCGGCCTGAGCAGCATGGCCATGAACGCCGCGCCTGGCTTCGGCGTCTTCACCGAGAAGGTCACTGGGTCGGCCGTCGCTGGCGAGCGGGCCATGGGCGCCATGGGCGGCTTCAGCAAGATCCTGTCCGGCGCCGCGCGAGCGCTGCCGATCGCTGGGGTTGCGCTGGGCATCGTCGGCGCCGTCATGGAGAGCAACCGTCGCAAGACCGAAGAGGCCCGACAGGAGGTCTACCGGTGGATCGAGGCCTCCAGCGAGGGTGGTGAGTCTGCTCGCGAAGCGGCCAAGAAGCTCGAAGGACACCGCGCGCGGATTGATGAGCTGAAGGGCGCCCTTGCCGCTTTCAACAAGATCGAGGCGCCGGACGTCAGCGAGAAGTCGCGGATGATCGAAGACCGAGAGGAGTTGCGCGAGCTCACCACGGCGCTGGACAGCGCCCAGCAGGAGTGGGACGAATACTGGGCGAGCCTCTCGCCGGTCGAGCAGGCGCAGGCCCGGGTCACCGCTGCCGAGCGCACCCTGCAGGACGTCCTCAAGACCCACGCCCCGACGAGTCGAGAAGCCAAGGATGCCGCACGCGATCTCGGTGTCGAAGAGGACGCCTTGGCAGCCATCGAGGGTCGCCTGGAGACGGCCATCTCCGGCGTCAACACCGAGCTGCTCATCCGCCAGGGCATCGCGATCGACACCGCGGGCGCCCAGATGGCCTACGAGCAGTCGGTCGGCGCGTTGGCCGACGCGCATCAGCGCTACCTCGACGTCCTCAAGGACCCCGAGGCCACCGAGGAGCAGGCGCGGCAGGCGCTGGAGGCGTGGCACAACCAGGCCCTCACCACTGCGGAGAGTGCGAAGCGACTGGCCGAGAGCCGGTATGCGAACGCCGACGCCAACGTCCGGGAGCAGGTCGGCAACGCCGCGCTGCTGGGCGACCTCGAGCGCCAGAAGGCGATGTACGGCGAGCTGCCGCCGGTGCTCGAGGACTTGCGGGTCAAGCTGGCCGAAACCGTCCCCGAGCCCTACAAGATCGCCGCCGGGTTCGACGAGCTCGGCCTGGCCATCTCGGAGACCCCCAGCGAGAAGGGCATCGTCGTCACCTCGACGACCCAGGAACAGCGCGACCTCCTTGGCCTGCTGGGCTACGAGATCCGCGAGCTGCCCAACGGCGAGTACGAGGTCATCCCGAAGACCGAAGCCGCCCAGCTCGCGATCGACGACCTGCTCAAGCCCCGCACCCTCGAGATCACCGCCAACGTGGTCCCCTTCGGGCGCGGCGCCCCGGTCCTCGACCAGGAGCGGGGCCGGTCGTACCGCGGCGCTCAGGAGTTCGCTACGGGTGGCTACACCGGCCACGGCGGGAAGTACGAGCCCGCGGGCATCGTCCACCGCGGGGAGTTCGTCTTCCCCCAGGAGGCCGTCGCACGCCTCGGTGTCAGCAACCTGGGCCGCATGGCCGGGCTGCCCGGCTACGCGGCTGGCGGGCTCGTCAGGGCGCTCCCGGGCTACGCAGAGGGCGGCTACGTCGCCAACTACGGTGGCTCGATCAACCTCTCCGGCGCGGCGATCCCCGAGCTGGCCACCTGGTGGGTCCAGGCGCTGCAGACGATCAACGACGCCTCCAATCAGACCGCCCACAACATCTCCCGCGCCTTCTCCGGCCTGCGCTCGGCGTTGCTGGGCAACTTCGGCTCCACACACACCGAGGCTCTTGGCATCTGGGACTCGATGCTCGGCGGGATGAGCCTGCGGACCCTGGACGGCACCGGCACCCTCGACCGCCTGTTCGGTGGCCTGCGGGACAACGTCGGCAACCGCAGCCGCGAGACGGCCGACAGCGCCGACGGCTGGTTCGGCAACCTCCGCGACCGCATCATCGACCGCTCCACCGAGACCCGAGACGGCGCCAACGGGCTGTTCGGCAACCTGCGGGACGACGTCAACAACCGGTCGCGGGAGACGGCCGACAGCACCGACGGCTGGTTCGGCAACCTCCGAGACCGCCTCCTGGGGCGCTCGGGTGAAGCGCGCGACGGCGCCAACGGGATCTTCGGTAACCTCCGCGACCTCCTCACCGACCGGACGCGGGAGACGGCCGACAACACGAACGGCTGGTTCTCCAACCTGCGCGACCGCCTCTTCGGCCGGTCGACGGAGACGCGCGACAACACCAACGTGCTGTTCTCGCAGATGCGGGACAACATGACGGCGCGCTCGGACGAGGCCGTGGTGAACGTCGCCGGGAACTTCAACAAGATCCCCGGCGCCACCGCGACCCCGGTGAACACCCTGATCGACCGGGTGCTGAACCAGGGGCTCTTCTCCTCCTTCAACTCCATCGTCGGCTCCCTGGGGCTGGACGAGAAGCTGAAGATCCCGCCGTCGCCGACGGTCCGCCTCGCCACCGGTGGCCCCGTGCCCGGCTCCTCGCCGCACGCGAAGGCCGACAACATCCCAGCGTGGCTGACCGCGGGCGAGTGGGTCCAGCCGGTCGACTCCGTGAACTACTACGGCCGGGACATCATGGAGGCGATCCGCAAGAAGAAGATCCCCCGCGAGGCCTTCATGGGCATGGAGCCCATCCGCCGGGCCGAGGGTGGCCTCGTGGCACTGGGCCGCCGCCTGCAGTCCATGGGCGCCCTGGTGAGCCGCCACAGCGCCTTCGACGGGCGCACGCCGACCAGCGGGCACGGCCGGACGTCGCTGCACTACCTCGACCGGGCCATCGACGTGAACACCCGGCCGGGCACCTCGGCGCTCGAACAGCGAGAGCTGCGGCCCATGGAGGCCCTGGCGCGCAGCCTCGGCTTCCGCACGATCTTCATGGCACCGGACCACTACAACCACCTCCACATCGACGACGCGGGCAGCCCGAGCATCGGCGGCGGTGGCGGCGGGTTCAGCGGGGTCTTCGACATCATCGCCAACGCCGGGCGGTCCCTGCGCGACACCGTCAGCAAGCTCCTGGAGGGCTTCGAGACCACGCAGATCACCCGGATCATGGGCGGCGGTACCCGCAAGCTCGCCGAGAAGATGGCCGAGAAGGTCGACGGCCTGAGCGCGTCCATGGGCGACGTCGGCACCACGAGCGCCTTCGAGGGCGGCCGGAGCTCGAACCAGGGCAACGAGGCGCTCATGCAGCAGATGGCCGCCCAGCGTGGCTGGCTGGGAAACGAGTGGCTGGCGCTCCGCGCGCTGATCATGAAGGAGTCGGGCTTCAACAACCTGGCCCAGAACCCGACCAGCACCGCCTTCGGTCAGTTCCAGTTCCTCAACTCGACCTGGGCGGGTGTCGGCGCGCGGAAGACCAGCGACCCCCGGCTGCAGAACGAGGCGGGCTTCCGCTACCTCGCCGACCGCTACGGGACGCCGAGCCGCGCGCTGGCCTTCCACCGGGCGAACAACTGGTACTCCGAGGGCGGTCCGGTCGACGTCAACCAGCAGACCGACCACGGCTCGATCGTTCCGGACCTGCACGACACCGGCGGCTGGGTGATGCCGGGCCTGAACGTCCTGATGAACCGCACGAACCGCCCGGAGCCGGTGATCAACCCGCAGACCCTCGACGCGCTGCTGTCGATCGCCGACCAGGGCATGGCCGGTAGCCAGCAGCTCATCGGAGAGCTGAACCTGCCTATGATCGCCTCGGACCCGAAGGAGGCCGTGGACGAGGTCATGCACCAGCTCGCGGTCCTCCAGGCCGGTGGCCGATACCAGGGAGTCGACGACTGATGGCAGGGCTCGAGAAGGACCACCAGTTCGAGCTGGGGGGCTACCGCTTCGGTTACGACTGCCCGATCGAGATCGACCCCAGCGGCTTCCAGCCTTCGGGGACGTCGTGGCGGACCAGCGACGCCGAACTGCCCACGGAGGCCGGGTCACGGCCGGGCGTGGACCGCAAGGCCGTCGAGACGTGGAAGTTCTCGCTCTACACCAACTGCGAGAACGACAAGGAGGCCTACGCGGCCCTCAGGGGCCTGCAGCGGGCCTGGGACGCCGACGAGGTCCGCCTGGAGCCGGGCGAGCTCGTCGAGCTGCGCTACCGGCTCGCTGGGGAGACCCTGGTCGTCTTCGGTCGCCCGCGGCGCTTCACCCCGGTCATCGACAACCGCAGCCTCTCGGGCATGATCCCGATCCAGTGCGACTTCGACATCATGTACCCGCAGGCGTTCGAGGATGAGCTGCAGACCAAGACGATCCCCATCGGGGCGCCCATCGATCTCCAGGCCGGACTGCTGATCCCGTTCATCCCACCGGTCACCCTGTCCGCGGGCGCCTCGGAGAAGAAGGCCGAAGTCGTCGTCGGCGGGGACATGAAGACCCCGGTCGTCCTCACCTTCACCGGCCCGATTGCCGAAGGCGCCAGCGCGCAGATCGGCGACTGGATTGCCGAGCTGCGCGACGCCGTCCCCTACGACGACCCGATCACTGTGGACTCGCGACCCTGGGTGCGGTCGACGACCTACAAGTCCGGCGGCGGCGCCCGGGTCAACCCGCGGACGACGCGGCTGTCGAAGATGTGGCTCACCCCCGGTCGCCACTCCGCGGTCTTCCGGGGGGAAGACCCCACGGTGCAGGCCAGCCTCCAGGTAAGCTGGCGGAACGCGCGACGCTCCATCCGCTGATCTGCGAGAGGCACACCTTCCATGGCGAACGTCAACGGTTTCGACCCGGGTGTGTACGCGGTCGATGGAGCGCGGATCCGCGCCGCCACGCTACGGGCCGAGCTGTACTCGGCCACCGGTGGTGCAGAAGGCGTCGTGTCGCCTGGGGACCTCAAGGTGCGCCCACTCGCGACGCCAGGCGCCGGAGTGACCATCGACCGTGGCACCGCGCTGGTCCGCAACCGTTCCGGCAACGTCCGCGGCGAGACCTATGCGGCTCGCGCGCCGCTGGCGTCCTCCCTGGACGGTCCGACGTTACAGCCCGCTCCACGCAGTCACGGCGTGATTCTTCGGATCGAGGACCCGGAGTTCATCCCCTGGACGCTGCCCGCGGGGACCGACCCGGCGACGTACAACTACGCCAAGCCGATCCTCATCCAGAACATCGCCTCCGGGATCACCTCTGCGGCCCAGCTCAACCTCGGCTACTCCGCGCTGCTGCTGGCCCGGATCGACATCCCGGCGAACACCACCACGATCACCGAGAACATGATCAAGGACATGCGGAAGGTGGCCCAGCCGCGCCGCCAGCGGCATGTCTCCTCGTGGCGTCCGGCCGACGGCGTCCAGGAGAAGCTGCAGGCCACCTCCCCGAATCTGGGACTCTTCCCCAGCATGCAGAAGCTGGTGCCCTGTCCGGAGTGGGCGACCCAGGTCAAGATGATCGTGAACGTCGGCAACCTCGTCCACGCTGGCGAGCGGGTCATCGGCGGAATGCGTGCCGAGTACGGCTGGAACCTGCCGGGGAACCCCTACGTCTACACCGAGACCTCTGGCATCCACTACGTGGTCCCCCCGAGCGACGCCTGGTCCGTCGAACGGAACACCGTCATCATCGCTGGTGAAGCCGCCATCCCGGCCAGCTTCCGAGGCCTGAGCCACTATGTCCGCATCGGCAGCAACCTCACGAGCGTCTTGACCGGTGGGCAGCTCAACGCTGACGAGTGGACCACCATCACCGTCGACCTCGAGTTCGTCGAGGTGCCCGAGTAGGTGGCCGCCGAGGACTGGAACTTCATGGCAGGGTATCTCGACGGCGACGGCCACATCGAGATCACCGAGACCGAGCTGCCCATCACCATCAGCGGCATCACGCGGAACCTCTCGGCCCCGTCCAACATGTCCGGCCGGATCACCAACGCCGTGCGACGACTGAAGCGCGCCGGGCGGCCGATCTTCGAGCCCCGCAACACCGTGGTGCTGGCCGAGGCATCAGGCTTCATCCGCGGCCTGGGCATCTACCAGAAGCCCACCTTCACCGGCGCCGACTGGGACGTGGCCATCACCGGCCTGGGCGGCTACCTCACTGGCCAGCCCTACGTCGGCGAGAAGGAGTACATCAACGCCGACCCGTTGGACATCTTCCGCGACGCCTGGGCCAACGCGCAGTTCCAGCCGCGCGGCAACATCGGCGTGACGATCGACGCCCTGAAGAGTCCGGTGCGAGTTGGCAAGCCGAAGGAGGCCGTCGAGTTCACCACCGGCGGGGGTGAGAGCGTCTCCTTCGACGCCGGACCGCGAAAGCTGAACTGGTACCAGACCCTGGACCTCGGCCGCGAGATCGACGACTACGCCAAGGAGACGCCGTTCGACTGGCTCGAGCACGCCTACTGGCTGGGCGACGAGCCGCGCTGCCACATCAAGCTGGGGTACCCGACCATCGGCCACCGCGCAGAGCACCTGAGCTTCGTGCTCGGAGAGAACCTGGCCAGCGAGCCAGGGCACTCGACGTCGGACTTCTTCAACGAGGTCCACGTCCTCGGTGCGGGCGAGGGCCGGGATCGCATCCGCGGCTACGACGCCATCTCCGACGGTCGGCTGCGCTGGGCGAAGACGATCGAGGACAAGTCGGCCGACACGGTGGCCAAGGCGAACACCGCTGCGCGCGAGCTGCTGCGCCGGAGCCGGGGCGAGCTGGTCGTCGACACCCTGCGGGTTTACGACCACTCGAACGCCCGCCTGGAGGCCATCGAGCTGGGTACGGAGGTCTGGCTGCAGGCCGAGACTTCCTGGAACGAGATCGAGCAGTGGGTCCGGGTGGTCGGCCGCACCGACGCACCCGGCCGGAGCGACGTGGCAGAGTTCGTCGTCGTGAGGTCGGCGGTCGTATGAGCAGCGTCTACCAGGATCTGGCCGCAGAGCTGGTTCGCACCCGGCGCATCGCCGAGAGTCGTGGCGCCCCCCAGCTCATCCACTCCACGGTGGAGGGTGGGGCCATCCCGATCCGCAGTGGCGACGGGCAGCTCACTGGCATTCTCGGCGAGGCCTACGACGGCAGCTACGGCGCCTTCAGTCTCGCCGGGCCGAACCCACCGACGCCGTCAGCTCCTGAGGTCACCCAGATCGCTGGTGGGGCCACTGTGCGGATCCTGGGCACCTGGGTCGACGTCCTCGTTGCGCCGATGGACTTCGCCCGCTGGGAGGTCTACGCCGCCAAGGAGCCGACCCCCTCGGCGGTCTTCGACAACTTCAAGACCGACCTGACCAGCCCGCGCGGCGGCGAGGTCGGCATCAGCCTCGAGCGGGACACCGACTACTGGATCTGGATCACCGCCCGAACGGCGTCGGGCAAGATCGGCGCATCCTCACGCATGGTGGGGCCGGTCCGCGCCGGGAAGATGGTCGAAGCCGACCTCGGCTTCAGCTTGGCCGACATCGGCGGCAACACGATCCATCGCGGTGACGCCGAACCGGCTGGCCCGCACCTCTATGGCGACCTCTGGTATAAGACGCCGAGCAACCAGGCGTACCGCTGGGAGCCGGGCCCCGATCGCTGGGTGGAGATCCTCGACGCGCGGGTGACCGCCGCCTTGGACAAGGCGACCGACGCCCTCCAAGGGGCGGGGGCAGCCGCGAGCGCCGCCGAGGCGGCTGCCAACGTCGCCGCCGGGAAGACGACGACGTTCCGCCAGCCCGATCAGCCTCCGTCTGCAGGACGCGTCGTCGGCGACGAGTGGATCGACATCGACGACGACAACGCGCGTCACACCTGGATGCTGATCACCAGCACCACCTACGGGTGGGTCCGGGTGCTGATCGGGGGGGGCTCGATCCGGCCGAACAGCCTCATCGCTTCCGACGTCGTCGCCACCGGCACCATCAGCGCCGCGCTGCTCGAGACGTTCCTGGTGCTGGCCACGACGATCATCGCGGGCAACCCGAACGGGAACCACGTCCAGATCAACCAGAACGGCATGCGGGTCTTCATTGCCGACCCGGTCGACGGCATCCCCAACGAGGTCATCCGACTCGGCACCGAGACCGGCGACATCCTCGGCGTTACCGACCGCTTCGGACGACTGGTCATGTCGGTCGACGACACCGGCCGGATCAGCGGCCAGGAGGTCTACGCCAACAGGGTCTACGCCGGTGGTGTCGACGTCATGGATGCCATCGCCAACTCCGGCGGGCGCCCTGTGGCCCGCTTCCGCGGCAACCTCGGCTACAACCAGCCGAAGATCTACGTCGAGCCCTACGGCGTGGCCGAGGTCGGTGCAGAGCTGCAGGCCGGACGAACGTACCGAATCGACTATCGCTTCGGGTACTGGCCCTCCGAAGGTGGCGACGAGTTCATCGTCCACATGATCTACTCGATGGGGAACGAGGGCGACACGCAGACCCAGGCGCCACCGATCGTCGCCAAGACCGCCATCGACAACGCGAGCATCGCGAAGTGGTACAGCACCCAGGCCGTCACGGGGCGCCTCACCGAACCATCAGGCTTCGGCACGTTCATCGCGACACGCACCACCCGGTACCGCATCGGTGTGGCCCTGCAGCGCAACACCCCGGGATCGCTCTTCGGCACCGCGACGCTGTCCAACCAGGCCGTCGAGATCATCGTCACCGACATGGGCCAGACCATCCCCATGGCCGGTGGCTTCACCAACATGGGCGGCACGCTGCTCAACCCCGGCGAGCAGCCCCCGCCTCCTCCCCCGCCTGCGAACGTGTCCCAGCAGTACCACCTGGACCTGGCGCCCGTCGGGCGGGGATCCTGGACCGGCAGCGGTCAGCTCATGAACTGGGTCGGCAACGACGTCTACCAGGGCTACCACCCCTCCAACGGCGACACCCGCGGCCAGTTCATCTTCAACCTGCCGCCGATCTCAGGCTGGGTCGACCGGGTCGACCTGTGGCTGTACTTCCGGCACTGGTACTTCAACTCCGGCGGCACCGTGCGGATCGGTCTCACCGATCAGCGCGGAGTCTTCACCGGTCACTCGTTCAAGCCGCTCTACGACGTCCCCGGATACCCGAAGCCCGGCGGGCGGGAGATCTTCCTCCCCTCCGACTGGTACCCCTTCTTCCGGGGGGCGAACAACAACTCGTTCAACGGACGGGCCACCGTCATCACTCTGGGCCCCGGGGGCGGGACCAACCAGGTCTTTTACGGCATCGCGACCGATGCGCGCCTTCGCATCCACTACACGCAGTAGGAGACACCGGTGCCCCACGTCTGGCTCGCCATGGACCCCGACACGTCTCGCATCGCGATGCAGGACACCGAGTTCGCCGACGGCGCGTTCCCCCGCGGCCCTCGAGGGCTGGACTGGCCGATTCGAGAAGGTGACGTCTCCGACGAGGACTGGCAGGGCATCCTGGCTGGCACACTGTCCGGCGACGAAGTCAACACCATCCACCGAACCGCCTGGTCTGAGAGCGGAGACTCCCCGTGGCCGAACCCGTGACCGAGCCGACCACCGTCTCGGTGGCGGGCCTGGAGATTCCTGCCGACGTTGCGGCGCTGGTCATCGTGTCCTTCCGGGGGCTCTACCCCGACATCACCAGCGGCAAGGACGACGACGCCGCGGTGCGCGCGGTCCTGCGGTGGTTCATCACCTCGACCATGGAGACCCACGCCGGGCGGGAGGCCACGAAGATCCTCGAGGCCGCCATCGCGCAGCTCCGGGCCAAGGACGCTGCGGCGGCCGGGGCCCGCCGTGAGCAGATCCATGCCGCCGCTGGGCGGATCAAGGAGAAGCCCCCCGTCTGATGCGTCACGGAACCGTTGCCCCCGGTACTCTCGATTGCAGTAGCCCCCACTGAAGGTCCGGTGGGGGCCAAGGAAGGGGCAGGTGTGCTGGGGGAACTGCTTGGTGGCGTTGCCCTCGGCGACATCGGCCTGTCCGGGATCGTCATCCTCATCGTGCTCATGATCCTCACGGATCGACTTGTCACGCGGAAGCGACTGGAGGAGGCTCGGGAAGACAAAGAGGTCTACCGTGCCGCAGCCGAAACGCAGCAGGCCGTCAATGCCGAGAACAAGGAGTCCCTGAAGGAGCTCCTGAGCCTGGCGAGGGCGACGAACCACGCACTCACCGAGATCCAGTCACTGGGTCAGGCTAAGCAGCAGGAAGCCCAAGGAGGGCAGGCATGAGCTGGACCTGGAGTCGCCGGGGCAGCAACCCGGTAGCCTCTGCTGGAGCGATCCACGCGCTCGCGGAGGCGAACTTCGAGCTGAAGGAAGCTCGCCAGCTCCGGCAGGAGGCCGCCGAGGTAGGCGCGATGCTCAAGGAATCACACGACAGAAACCATTTCGGGCTCGGCCTCGAGCGCGCGATACAGGGGACACAATGATCAATCTGCAGGCACTGCTGATGTACCTCGTCGGATGGCTGACGGTCAGTTTCCTGATCTACCGGTACTCGCGGTACTCGCCCTGGCGCTCCACGAAGGCCGGACAGTCGGTCATGCTGGTGAAGTGCTCGCTGTGGGCAACTCTGACCTACGCGCTCGTCGCAGTGCTCTTCCCCGAGTGGCAGTACCGCAACGAAGCTCGAGTGCTGCTGCTCGGCTTCGTGAACATCGCCCTGATCTACCAGGCCTACGTGATCGTGAAGTACCAAGGCGGCTTCCGGCGCCGGAAGGTCATCGACGTCGAGAATGAGGGCAACAAGTCAGCGGTGGGCACCTAGAGCCGGAGCAGCTCGCGGATCCCCTGGGGGCGGTCCGTCGCCACAGGAGGCTCGCCAGCGCGCATCCGCTCCAGGGGGGACATCTCCGCATAGGCCAGGAGCCGCCGGGCCGCCTCGACGTCGTTCAGGGGCAGCGCCAGGGTCACGTTGCACCCCCACTGGTCGTTGGCGCACAGCAGGCCACGGACGGCGTTCGTGCGGTGATCGTGGTCGACGGCCAGGCGCTTCTTCGTCTCGCGCCGACAGACGTAGCAGCGTCCGTCCTGCCAGGCCAGGAGCTGCTCGTACTCCTCGTCGGAGATCTCGTAGGTCGCCCGCCGGTGGCTGGCGTAGGCGGCCTGGGAGGCGCACGCGCGGCAGCGAGAGTCCTGGGTGTAGTGCAGCGGGACGTAGGTCTGGCATCCGGCGCACCAGCGCCCCCCTGCGGGCCATTCGATCTTCGGGACGCGGGAACGGTGGACGAAGCCGGGCCGGGCCTGCGCGCGCTCGAGGCGCCACTTCGCCGCTGAGACCTGGCGCTCGATGGGCTGGCGCTCCAGCCAGTGCCAGGAGCACCGGTGGACGCCCTTCTTCTTCTTGCGCTCGCAGCCGGGCTCGATGCAGGGCTTCGGCTTGCTGCTCATGTGGGGACCGCGGGACTCGAACCCGCAACCATTCTCTCCGTCACCGCGTTTTTGAGGCGCAGTGGGTGCACCGAGTGCTCTGCCATTTGAGCTAGGTCCCCTTAAACCGTGGCGTCCCCCTCTTCCCCAGGGGGGCGCCACGGGGTCTTGCTACCGGCTGCAGCGCCTGGTCGGCGTGATGACCGCCGTGCGCTCGAAGCCGGAGTTGTTCGGGTAGAACCGCTGACCGGCCTTCAGGCAGATCGGCTTCGTGCCGGGCAGCTTCACGTAGAACGGGCCGGTGGTGACGGTGGCCCAGTCGACCGGCCCCTTCGCCTCGCCGCACTTCAACCAGGTCGGGTTGATGCCGCCTCGGGTCTTGCGGGCGACCATGACCTCGGCCTTGACGGCGCAGGAGTTGGCAACCGCTCCACCGCGACTCGGGGCCGCCTGGGCGGGGGTGGCCACGAGGGTGAGCATCAGGGCCAGGACGACGGCCATCACGGCGAAACCGCGGCGGATGCTCACCCCTCACCGGCCCAGGGGTCGTCGTCGCCGTCGGCGTCGCCGATCTCGGCCGGGGCGACGGCGGGGGCCTCCTCGGGTTCCAGCTCGAGCGAGCTGGTGTCGTCGTCGGCGACCTCGGCCGGGGCGGCCTTGGCGTCGTCCGCGGCCTCCTGGTAGGGGTCGTCCTCACCCGCCAGCTCGGCTCGGCCCTCGGCGACGATCTTCTCGTCCTCCGCGAGAGCGGCCCGCTCGCTCTCGGACAGCGCACTCCGCGGGTCGTCGTCGAACGGCGCCGCCAGCGACTGGCGGAAGGCGTCGAGGTCGAAGTCCTCCGGCAGCTCGGGGTGGCTGGCCACCCACCTCAGCTCGCGCTCGGAGCGCTTGGCCTTCGAGGCCAGCTCGTCGTACTTGGCCTTCGCCGTCTCGGCCTTCTCGTTGGCGGTGTCGTGCGCCTTGATCGCCTTCTCGACGTCGGCGAGGGCGCGCTCTTCGGGGGTCTTACCGGCCATGGTGGCCTCCTTCAGGGGTAGAAGCGGGGGGAGGTGTTGGTGATCGGCCCGCGGCGAGTAGGTTCACTCCCCGCCGCGGGCCGACGACTCAGAACGGCGGCTCGTCGCCGTCGCTCGGGTCCGCCGCGCCGAACGGGTCGTTGGCGGGCGGGGCGCCGTTGTCCTGCGGGGCCGAGCCGCCGGGGCGCGGCTCGCTGGACGAGTCGTTGCCGGTGTCGGCCCACGGGTCGGTGCCGTCGCTGCCGTCGGATGAGTCGGCGAGCGGGTCCGCCTTGGTCGGCGCCGGGCGCTGGCCGGGGCGGATCGTCACCGCGTACATCTTCGGGTAGTTCCCCTTCTTCGGGGGCACCGAGCGGTCGTCGTCCACGTACTTGACCGCCAGCACGTCGCCGGGGCCCAGCCGCCACAGCGGGTCGCTCAGGTCCTCGCGGACCTTCTTCTGCGCCTTGGCGAGCTGCTGGAAGATGGAGTTCTGCGCCTTCTTGCCGAACTTCTTGGCCCAGAGGTTCTTCTCGACCGGCTTGCCGTTCTCCTCGCCGTCGTGGACGGGCACGACGAGCACGAGCTTGGCGTCGCCGTTGTCCCAGCGCTCGACGACTCCGTCGTCGTCCTTCTGCTCGAGGAGCTTCGGCCAGTCGCGGACGGCGAGCTTGGCCCACACGCCCTTGGCGTAGCCGCCGTTCGCCTCCGCGAAGGAGACGGCGGGCATCGACTCGTAGGTCTGGAGCGGGTCCTGCTCCGGTGCTGCGGTCATGGTGTTACCTCCAGAGTTCGGTATTGCCAGCAGATTGAGCCTTGTGCGACGTCTCCCGACGTCGATGCGAGGAATCGTACTCGACTCCTACTCGTTTCGCCATCTCGTCGAGAAGCGTGTCGAGATGGCGCCGCGCAGCCTCGCGGCTGGCGACCACGTACAGCAACCACCGGGCGTGCCCGATCTCGCCGCACACGCAGAGTTTGACGTCGGGGTCCGACATCCCGCGGTTCCAGGGCAACCGGTGATCCTCGCGGAGCACCCAGCCGCCCACGACCTCGCGCCGGAGCTCGTTCGACTTGCAGAACGAGCACCGGCACGGGTCGGCCATCACTGCTCGCCGCTGCTCAGAGCCGCAGGAGCGACGTACTTGTGGCCCCAGGCGGCCGGGTGCCCGCGGAACCACTGGCAGCGCTGGGCGCCGCCGTAGTAGGACATCATCCGCACGCCGCACTGGGAGTCGTCCTCGCGGTCGCTACCGCCGCGGATGAGCAGCAGGCAGAAGCCGAGGACGAGGCCGGTGCTGCCCCAGCCGGTGAGGAACCCCGCGATGAAGTCGGTGAGGTCCATCAGCGCTTCGCCCTCAGGATCCGGCCACCGCGCTGGGTCAGGCTGTCGGTCCACACCGACCGGAACTCCGCGTGGACGTCCTTCAGCCGCTCCTTGGCCAGCTCGAAGGGGGCGCCCTCCAGCTCGACCTCCAGCCGGAGCATGGCCTCCTCTGCGCGCCCCAGCGCCATGGCGTCGGCGTCCAGAGGCTTCCAGGTCTTCTTGCCGTAGCGCTTCCGCACCTCGCGGTTCCGGCGGTGGACGGCGGCGGCCAGCAGCGCCGACTCGCGCCCGGCGACGAGATCCACCGGCCACAGGTCGGTCTCCCCGGACAGCGGCCGGGTGCTCACGGTGTAGCCGATCATCTGATCGACCTTCATGCCGAACGCCTCGGCGAAGGAGATCCGCTCGTCGGTGTCCCGGTCGTAGATCTTCGACCCCGCGTAGCCCCAGAGCTGGATCTCGTCCTGCTCGAGCTTCAGCACGCCGGTCTTCGAGTCGCCGATGACCAGCTTGTCCATCCACGGCACCGACCAGAGGTAATCGAAGCTGCCCGCGGCACCGAGCTCCTCGTTGACGACGAACAGCTCGGTGGCCAGCGTCTTGATGCCCAGCAGCTTCAGCTTCGCCCGGAAGGCGTCGATGTCGGGCGCCATGTCCTCCGGCGGCTCGCCGAGCGGGTCCTCCTGCTCGACGTAGCGGTGGAACGCGGTGCCCCAGCGCGCCTTCTCGTGGGCGCCCGCCAGCTCCTTGGCCTGGTAGACGACGTCGTCGAGGACGGCGCCCTCCTCGCGGTTGCGCCCCTCGTCGTCCTCGCCGATGCGGGTGTCGTAGCGGGACGACCCGGCGATGCCCGCCAGCTCGCGGGACATGCCGACGCCCTTGGCGACGTTGCGGAGCTCCCAGCGGTGCAGGGCGAAGTCGGAGCCGAGCTGCTTGGCCAGCGTCGACATGGACGTGTAGGGAACGCGCTCGCCGCCGCCCGGGGGCACGAGGAGCGCGCGGTCCCAGCGGTCGCGGGGCACACCACCGCGGCCGACCGCGGCCTCGTCAGACAGGGGGTCGAGCGCGGGCATCGGAGCAGTCATCAGTCGCACCACCAGACGGGGTTGGAGGGATCGAGGTAGTCATGCAGGGCCCGCTGCGAGCGCTGCAGCTCCTCGAGGTGTTCGATCGTGCCGCCGTCGACCAGGCCGTCGAGCCGACGAAAGCGAGTCGTGCTGAAGTCGAGCGGAGTCTGACGAATGCCAGTGACGAAACGGATCGGGCGGTCCAGCGCGTCGACCCCCAGGAACTTCGTTACGGCCTCCGACGGCTTGCTGGTGGTCGACGGCCCCCGGACGAAGTAGGTGCTCGCCCTGGCCAACACCGCGGTGTACTCGTCGGACGCCGTCAGCTCGTCAGCCACCGCTCATCGCCTCCTCGACCGCCTGGAGCTCCTCCTCGGTGATCTCCACCTGCCGGACGTCGACCGTGATCCAGCCGTCTCCGGCGTTGACGTAGCCCCGATCCTCGCCATCGGCGATCAGCTTTCGCATCACGGCGGCCAGCTCGGTGTCTCCCTTCACGAGTCCATCAGCTCCTCGAGCACCATGCGCTCTTCCGTGGTGACTTCGATCGTGGTGTCGTCGAACGTGAACTCGCTCGACGGATACACAGTTGTTGCCACGAACTGTCCGGCCGGGACCAGCTTCCGCATCACGCTGGCCAGCTCCGCGTCGTTCTTCTGCGCCATCAGTCGCCCCTCTCTTCGTGCATCATCTTCAAGAATGCGCCGAACGTCGGCCGCTCCCGGTCTTGCCAATACCACTCGTCGCCAGCCTCGTTCGGCCCGCCCGCGGCGGCCTCCTCGGCCAGTGCGTACTCGCCGTCACGCCAGCTCCGGTAGCTCTCCACCATCGAGGCGTGGTGCCCACTGCAGGGGTGCTGGTGCGTCCCTTTCGCCTTGTCGATCCGGCAGGGCGAAAGGGACGGCGCCAGCGCGTTGGGCCACCCCAGCGGGTGCGGGCGGCTCACGGACCGTCCTTGGTGCGGCCCTTCTCCTCGAGCAGTACGCCCATCGCCACGGCGCCGGTCTCTAGCGCCAAGTCGATGACCGCCCGGGTGTCAGCGTTCAACTGCTCGCTGCAGATGCCCCTTGCGTGGAGCTGAATCTCCAGCTCCTCCTGCGCCCGGTCCTTCAGCTCGGCCCCGAACTGGTCGTACCAGAACGTGGCCTTGATCGGGTCGCCGTCGGCGTGCGGGTTGATGGCCATGATCAGGCCCCCGCGTTGAAGAGGACGTCCCACTCCCGCATCTCGAGGTCGACGGGCTGCCCTCTGACGCTGTCTCGCCAGCCGTCGGCGAAGCGGACCGCCGAGGCGTACCGGAGGAAGGTGCCGTCGTAGAACTTGACGACCGACCCCGGCTCCGTCGGCGGGTCAGGCTGCTGGACCCAGACCTTGAGCAGCGTGCGCTGGGCGTGCTCCATTCCGACGGTGCGGGTGTGGCCGAGCTGGCCCAGCACGACGGAGTCGTCGTGCGCCTCGAGCACCGCGCCTCGGAAGTAGAACATGGTGTCGTTCGGGTAGTGCTCCTCGATCTCGACGCGGTCGTCGACCTTCAGCTTGGCCAGCGAGGTGCTCTTCAGCATCAGGCCACGCTCACGTTCAGGTCGTCGCCGTAGGCCTTGGCGATGTCGGCGAGCATCGTCTCGACCTCCTTCAGCGTCTCCTCGCTGGAGTCGAGCCCCCGCTCGTCGGCCAGCTTGTCGGCGAAGCTCATGACGGCGACGCCGACGTTCTCGTCCATCGCGTCGTTGGCCGGGACGAGGCCGAGGTAGACGCGCGCCATGCCGCGGAGGTTCTCGTTGTTCACCCGCTCGGCGTGCGCCTGGCGGAAGGCCTTCTTGCGGGACTTGCGGGCCGTCGCCGCGGAGTCGCGACGACGCAGCCGCCGGACGTGGCGCATGCCGTCGCCACGGGGGGGGTCCGGCTCCGGAAAGGGGTGCTCGCGCAGCTCGCCCTGGAAGGCGTCCCAGTCCTTCTTGGTGCTGCTCCGGTCGATGCGCTCCGGCGCGTGCCGGGTCTGCATGCCGATGGCGTGGGCGAGGCGGTGGTCGTGCGTCTTCTCGAGCATGGGTCAGACCTCCAGGGTGGCGCGGGTGGGGTCGTACTCGGGCAGGGTGCCCAGGGCCTGGATCAGGCGATCCTCGGCCTCGATGATCTGGTCGAGGATCGCCTGATCCA
>Ga0210040_10002383_pt1 | contig 26599 bp, 21 predicted proteins | sample CryGeyCG12114_NA_FD_185462 | JGI IMG/M metagenome (GOLD analysis project Ga0210040, IMG submission 185462) | Groundwater microbial communities from aquifer - Crystal Geyser CG19_WC_8/21/14_NA (SPAdes) (version 2) | ecosystem: Environmental > Aquatic > Deep subsurface > Groundwater | place: USA... | reverse complement strand
CAGACCCAGTACTTCGCCACCGGCACCGCCAGCCGCGCGAACGCCGTCTCCCCCCGGTCCACCGCCCCCGCCAGCCGCAGCATCAGGACCGTGGCCGCCTCCGACTCCAGCGCCAGGTCCGCCAGCACGTTCTGCATCAGCGGCTGGTCGACCAGCCGCCGTCCGAAGGCTGAGCGAAAACGACAATGATGCACCGCCTGCCGCACGGCGGCCCGCATCCCGGCGGCCGACCCGATCACGCAGTCGAGCCGCGTCATCGCCACCATCTCGAGGATCGTCCGCACGCCGCGGCCCTCCTCGCCGACGAGCCAGGCGACGGTCCCGTCGAACTCCGGCTCGGAGGAGGCGTTGCTGCGGTTGCCGAGCTTGTCCTTCAGCCGCTGGATGCGGAACACGTTGCGCGTCCCGTCCGGCAGCACCCGCGGCACCAGGAAGCACGACAGCCCGGCGGGGGCCTGCGCCAGCACGAGGAACAGGTCGCACATCGGCGCGCTGGTGAACCACTTGTGCCCGCGCAGCGTCCAGGTGCCGTCCGACGACGGCAGCGCCGCCGTCGTCCCCGCCCGCACGTCCGACCCGCCCTGCTTCTCGGTCATCCCCATCCCGGCGAGCAGCCCGCGCTTGGTCGTCGGCTCGCGCAGGCCGGGGTCGTACGCCCGGCTCGTCAGCAGCGGCTCGTAGACGGCAGCGAGCTCCGGCGAGGAGCGCAGTGCCGGCACGACGGCGTACGTCATCGACACCGGGCAGCCGTGCCCCGCCTCGACCTGGCCCCAGGCGTAGAAGCCGGCGGCGCGGGCGACGTGCGCACCGGGCCGGCCGGACGCCCAGGCCGCGCCGGCGAGCCCGGACGACACCGCGACGTCCAGCAGCGAGTGCCAGGCGGGGTGGAAGTCCACCTCGTCGATCCGGTTGCCGTACCGGTCGTGCGTGCGCAGCACGGGCTCGTACCGGTTGGCCTGCTCGCCCCACTCCTGCGCCTGCGCCGACCCGGCGAGGCGACCCAGCCGGTGCAGGTCGTCCAGCGCCCAGCCCGCGCCCCCGCGCACCACACCCTCGAGCAGCGCCGGGTCGTCCGCGACGTCGTGGCCGACCAGCGGCGGTGGCTGGTTGGTCACCTCGTGGGTGGTGCCTGCGGTCGGGGCGTCGAGGGTCGTCACAGCCCCATCCTGACCGACCGGCGGGCGACGCGGGGAGGCTCCGACGCCCGCACGTCGTGCGCTACGACGCGTCGGTCGCACCGAGGTCCAGCCGCAGCACGTGCTGCGGCCCCGCCGACCCTCCTCGGTACAGCTCGCCCGCGTCGACGAACCCGCCGCGGACGTACACGGCCCGAGCCGCGGGGTTGCGCACGTTGACCGTCAGCACCACCGAGCGCGCCGTCGGGAAGTCGCGCCGTACGACGTCCGGCAGCGCCGAGACGGCCCGCGTGGCGACGCCGCGTCCCTGCGCGGCCGCGTCGACGAAGAACCCGCGCAGCAGCAGGTCCGCGGACGGGTCCGCGTCGCTCGGCGTCTCGTCGAGGATGAGGAAGGCGACCGGCTCGCCCGCCTCGAGCAGGACGTACGGGTGCCGCGCCGGGTCGCGCTCGGCCAGCGGCAGCGTCTGGTCGGCGCGGCCGCTGAACTCCTCCTGCTCGGGATGCGGCGCCAGGCGCAGGCCCGCCTCCCGCAGCGGCCCGGACGGGGGCACGGCGACGAGCCGATCATGCAGTTCGTGCCCGGGGCACGAGCGGAGGACGTGTGTCACGACTGCATGATCGGCGCACGTAGGGTCGGGCGCATGGAGACGTTGCGCATCCCGGTCGGGCAGCTGGTGCTCGACGCGGTCGCCGTCGGTCCCGCGGACGGTCCGCCCGTCGTCCTGCTGCACGGGTTCCCGCAGACGTCGTGGTCGTGGCGCGGGGTCTGGCCGGTGCTCGCCGACGCCGGCTTCCGCGTCGTCGCGCCGGACCTGCGCGGCTACTCGCCGGACGCCCGGCCGGACGCGGTGGAGGACTACCGGCTCCCGCTGCTGGTCGACGACGTCGTCGGCGTGCTCGACCACCTGGGCGCCCCCACCGCGCACGTCGTCGGGCACGACTGGGGGGCGGCGATCGCCTGGCACCTCGCGGCTCGCCGTCCCGAGCGGCTGCGCACCCTCACGGCCGTGTCCGTGCCGCACCCGGTCGCCTTCGCCGAGGCGCTGCGCGGCGACCCCGACCAGCGGCGCAGGTCGCAGTACATGCGGGACTGGCGCTCCCCCGACACCGAGCGGGCGATGCTCGACGGCGGGCTCGCGAAGATCTTCGGCGGGATGCCGGAGGAGGACGTCGAGCACCACCTGGCGGTCATGCGCGAGCCCGGTGCCCTGACGGCGGCGCTGGCCTACTACCGGGCGCAGTCCCTGGCCGACCTCGACGGCTTCGGGCCGATCACGACCCCCACGCTGTACGTCTGGTCGGACGAGGACCGGGCGCTCGGCCCGGTGGCGGCGCACGCGACCGGGGACCACGTGGCCGGGCCGTACCGCTTCGAGGTCCTGCACGGCGTCAGCCACTGGGTGCCCGAGCAGGCGGCCGGACGCCTGTCGTCGCTGCTCCTGGAGCACCTGCGCTGAGCGACCTCGAGCGGGCGGTCCGAGCGGTCCGGCCGGCGGTGACCGACCTCGAGCGGCTCGCCGAGCACGACGACGAGCTGGTGCTCGCCGGCGGCGGAGAGGTGTTCCGCCTGCCGCTCGCGCCGTCCGGCCTGGAGCGCCTCACCGTCCTCGTCCGGGCGCTGCCGGTGCTGCGCACCCGCGTGCCGGTCGCCGTCGCGCCGCCGCGGTGGGTGGGCGTCCTGCCCGACGGCGAGACGCCGTTCACCGCGGAGCCGCGGCTGCCCGGCCGCCCGCCCGCCGGGCCCCTGGGCTCCATCGCCGCGGCCCAGCTCGCCGGTGTGCGGGCCGCCGTCACCGACGTGCCGGCCCGCGAGGCGCGGCAGTGGGGCGTCCCCGGCGACGGCGACGTCCTGCAGGCGCCCGGCCTGACGCTGCTGGCCGACGGCCCGCGGCTCACCGGCACCACCGGGTGGCGGTTGCGGCTGGGCAGCGCATAGCGTCCGCGAGTGCGCCTGGCGACCTTCAACCTGCTCCACGGCCGGTCCCTGACCGACGGGCGCGTGGTCGCCGACCGCCTGACCGAGGCCGCCCAGCAGCTGGACGCCGATGTCGTCGGCCTGCAGGAGGTCGACCGGGGGCAGCCGCGCTCGGGCGGCGCCGACCAGACTGGGCACGTGGCCCGCGCGATGGGCGCTGCGCACTGGCGCTTCGTCCCCGCGATCGTCGGGACGCCCGGCGCGACCTGGCGCGCGGCGACCGACGAGGACGACGCGGCGTCACCCGCGTACGGCGTCGGGCTCGTCTCCCGCTTGCCGGTGCTCACCTGGCAGGTCGTCCGGCTGCCGGCCGCCCGCGTCCGGGCACCCGTGCTGCTGCCCGGCACGCGCCGCGTCATCTGGCTGCAGGACGAGCCGCGCGTCGGGATCGTCGCGGTCGTCCAGACGCCGTCCGGACCGGTCACGATCGGGACGACCCACCTGTCGTTCGTGCCCGGCCGCAACGGCGCGCAGCTGCGGACCCTCACCGCTGCGATGGCGCGGCTGCCCGGTCCGCGGGTGCTGCTCGGCGACTTCAACCTGCCCGGCCCGGTGCCGCGGCTGCTGACGCGGTGGCAGCCGCTCGCTCGGACGCCGACCTACCCCGCTCCCGAGCCGCGCGTGCAGCTCGACCACGTCCTGGCCTCGGGCGAGCTGCCTGCGGTGACGGCCGTGCAGGCCCTGCGCCTGCCCGTCTCGGACCACCGTGCACTGCGGGTGCAGCTGCGCGACTAGCGTGGCGGTGTGCAGTTCGCGGTGACCACGGTCGTACGAGCGTCCGACCACGTCCTGCAGGTGTCCGGAGAGCTCGACATCGCCACCGTCCCCCTGCTGCGCGACGCGGTCGGCAAGACGCTCGCCGAGGGTCCTCCCGCGGTCGTCGTCGACCTCGCGACGACGACCTTCATCGACTCCACCGGCTGCCGCGAGCTGGTGCACACCGCCAAGGCCGGCGCCGCGGCCGGGGTCGCCGTCGCGGCCGTCGTGCCGCCGGACAACTGGCGCGTGCGCCGCGTGGTCGACTTCGTGCAGCTGTCGGTGCTCGTGCCGGTGCACGACGCGCTCCCCGAGCCGTGAGCCTGCTGACCAGCCTGCGCAGCGGCACCCGGGACGCCCATGCGCGGGTCGAGGACACGGTCGACGTCCTGCGCGCCGGGCGCAGTCCCGAGACGTACGCCCCGGTCCTGCAGGCCTTCCGGTCGCTGTACGCGCCGCTCGAGCGGGCGCTGGACCGCTCGCCGCTCACCCTCGACGTCGTGCCCGACTTCGCCGAGCGGCGCAAGACCGCCTGGCTCGACGCGGACCTCGCCGCGCTGGGTGCGCCCGTCCCGGCCGACCTCGACGTCCCGCCGCTGTCCACGGTCGAGGACGTCGCGGGCGCCTGCTACGTGCTGGAGGGCGCCACCCTCGGCGGTGCGATCGTCGCCCGGGAGCTGCCCGACCTGCCGCACCGGTTCTTCGCGTCGTACGGCAGCTCCCGCGGCGCGATGTGGGCCAGCTTCCGCGGCCACCTGCGCGCGCTCGACGACCACGGGATCGACCGCGCGCAGGCCGTCGCCTCGGCGCAGCGGACGTTCCGGCTGTTCGAGCGCGCGTGCGGATGACCGAGCCCGACCTGCTCGGCTGCGCCGACGAGCCGATCCGCATCCCGGGAGCCGTGCAGCCGCACGGCGCGCTCGTCGCCGCCGACGACGACGGGACCGTCGTCCTGCACTCGGCCAACGCCGACGACGTCCTCGGCCGGCCCGTGTCGGGCACCGCGATCGCCGACCTGCTCGACCTGACGGCCGTCGAGCCGGGCCTGCCGCTGCGCACCGGGCTCGGCGACCGGACCTTCGAGGTCGCCGTCCACCGCACCGACGGCCTGCTGGTCACCGAGTGGGAGCCGCTCGAGGACGCCCACGCGGCCGGCGAGGTGTGGCACCGGCGCCTGCCCCTGGTGCTGCAGCGCCTGCAGGAGGCGCCCGACCTGAGCGCGCTGTGCACCGCCCTCGCGCAGGAGGTCCGCCGGCTGACCGGCTTCGACCGGGTGATGGTCTACCGGTTCGACGCCGAGTGGAACGGCGAGGTCGTCGCCGAGCAGCGGCGCGGTGACCTCGAGCCCTTCCTCGGCCTGCACTACCCGGCCAGCGACATCCCGGCGCAGGCCCGTGCGCTCTACCTCCGCAACTGGTTGCGCCTCATCCCGGACGCCCGCTACACCCCCGTACCGCTGGTCCCGGAGCGCAACCCGCTCGACGGGCGTCCGCTGGACCTCGGCGCGTCGTCGCTGCGCAGCGTCTCGCCGGTCCACCTCGAGTACCTCGCCAACATGGGCGTCATCTCGTCCATGTCGGTCTCCCTCGTCGACCACGGCCGACTGTGGGGGCTCATCGCCTGCCACCACTACGCCGGGGCCCACCGGCCGACGCCCGCCGACCGGGTCGCCGCCGAGTTCCTGGGCCGCACCGCGTCGCTGCTGCTGCACACCAAGGTCGACGCGGGTGACACCGCCCGGGTGCTCGAGGTCGCCGAGCGCTCGGCCCGGCTCGTCGAGGCGGTGGGACGGACCCCTCGCCGGCCGGCCGCGGCGCTGGTGGAGGCGGGCGTGCAGGACCTGGTGCCGTCGGGCGGCGCGGCGGTGCGGCTCGACGGCCGGCTGGTGCTGCTCGGCAGCACGCCGCCCGCCGCGGACGTCACGGCGCTGCTCGACGGCCTGCCCGACGCGACGACGGCGACCGACGCCGTGCTCACCGTCGCGCCGGACGGCGAGGCCCTGGTGCCGACGGCCAGCGGGGTGCTCGCGGTGCCGGTGCCCGGCAACGGGTGGCTCGCGTGGTTCCGGCCCGAGACGCTGCGCGAGGTGCGGTGGGGCGGCGACCCCACCACCTCGAAGCTCGTCGAGGACCGCCTCGGGCCGCGGCTGTCACCGCGCACGTCCTTCGCGGCCTGGACCCAGCACGTCCGGGCGACGTCGGCCCCGTGGCGCCCCCACGAGGTCACCGCGGCCGAGTCGCTCGCGCGCCACGTCGGCGACATCGCCTCGCGGCGCGCGGAGGAGGAGTCGCAGGTCGCGGCGGCCCTGCAGCGCACCCTGCTGCTCGAGCAGCTGCCGCAGGTGCCCGGCGTCGCGCTGGCGGCCCGCTACCTGCCGAGCACGGCCGACGTGGTCGGCGGCGACTGGTACGACCTCGTCCTGCTGCCGACCGGGAGCGTCGCGATCGTGCTCGGCGACGTCGCCGGCCACGGGCTGGGCGTCGCGGCCGTCACCGCCCAGCTCCGGCACGCCCTGCGCGCGTTCCTGCTGTCGTCCCCCGGGCCGGCGGCTGCCCTGGCCCGGCTCAACGACCTCACCGCCCACCTGCTGCCCGACGAGCTGGCGACCGTCGTGGTGGCCGAGCTGGACCCCGCCACCGGACGCCTCGCGGTCGCCAACGCCGGCCACCTGCCCGTGCTGCTGCTCAGCGGCGACGGGCCGTCGTTCGTCGACCAGCACCGCGGGCCGGCGCTCGGCATGCTGACCGGCGCGGCGTACGGCGCCGCCGAGCTGCAGCTGCGCGGCGACGACCGGCTGGTGCTGTTCAGCGACGGGCTCGTCGAGCTGCGCGGCCCGAGCCTCGACGAGCGCTTCGCGGAGCTGGTCGACGTGGCGGCGTCGGCGCCCCGGGACGCCGACGCGCTGCTCGACGTCCTGCTCGAGCGCCTCGCGCCGCCGGACGCCGACGACGTGACGGTCGTGGCCCTCGGCCCGCAGGCGTAGTCGGGGGCGGTCTCCGGCCGGTGGCGCGCCGCACCTGCCCTGCGGACCGGTACGCCCAGCCGGTCGGGGGCGTACCGGCAGCCAGGGGACGTGGCCGCACCGCCGACCTGCCCTGCGGACCGGTACGCCCAGCAGGTCGGGGGCGTACCGGCAGGCAGGGGACGTGGCCGCACCGCCGACCTGCCCTGCGGACCGGTACGCCCAGCAGGTCGGGGGCGTACCGGCAGCCAGGGGACGTGGCCGCACCGCTGAACCGGCCGCACCTGCCCTGCGGACCGGTACGCCCAGCAGGCCGGGGGCGTACCGGCAGGCAGGGGACGTGGCCGCACCGCCGCACCCGCCGACCTGCCCTGCCTGCCGGTACGCCCAGCAGGCCGGGGGCGTACCGGCAGGCAGGGGACGTGGCCGCACCCGCCGCACCCCCTCGTAGCCTGCGCGCATGACACCGGTGCTGCACCTGAGAGGACCCGTGCTGGTCGGTCCCGACGAGGTCGTCGGGCAGGCGTGGGTCGTCGGCGGACGGATCACCTACGAGCGCCCGGCCGGCGAGGTGACCGCCGTGGACGGGTGGGTGGTCCCCGGGCTCGTCGACGCGCACTGCCACGTCGGGCTCGACGCGCACGGCGCCGTCGACGAGGCGACGTCGCAGGCGCAGGCGCTCGCCGACCGGGACGCCGGCGCCCTGCTGCTGCGCGACGCCGGCTCGCCCGCGGACACCCGCTGGGTCGACGACCGCGAGGACCTCCCGCGGCTGGTGCGCGCCGGCCGGCACATCGCGCGGCCCAAGCGCTACCTCCGCGACTTCGCCGACGAGGTCGAGCCGGAGGAGCTCGTGGAGACGGTGCGGCGCCAGGCGGCGCGCGGCGACGGCTGGGTGAAGCTGGTCGGCGACTGGATCGACCGCGACACGGGCGACCTCGCGCCGTGCTGGCCGCTCGAGGTCCTGCGGCCGGCGATGGCGGCGGCGCACGCGGCGGGCGCCCGGGTGACCGCCCACTGCTTCGCCGAGGACTCGCTCGCCGACCTCGTCGAGGCGGGCATCGACTGCATCGAGCACGCCACCGGGCTCGACGAGCGCACCCTGCCGCTGCTCGCGGACCGCGGCGTGGCGATCGTCCCGACGCTCATCAACATCGACACGTTCCCGGGCATCGCCGCTGCAGCCGAGGGCAAGTTCCCGACCTACGCGAGCCACATGCGGGCGCTGCACGAGCGCCGGCACGCCACCGTCGGCGCCGCCCACGACGCCGGCCTGCCGATCTACGCCGGCACCGACGCGGGTGGCTCGCTGGCGCACGGACGGGTCGTCGACGAGGTGCTCGAGCTGGCCCGCGCCGGCCTGCCGCCGGTGGAGGCGCTGTCGGCCGCCTGCTGGGCGGCCCGCGCCTGGCTGGGACGGGACGGACTGTCCGAGGGCGCCTCAGCCGACCTGCTGGTCCTCGACGGCGACCCGCGGGAGGACCTGCGGGTGCTGTCGTCGCCGTCGGACGTGGTGCTGCGGGGTGTGCGGTGGAGCTGACCGCCGAGCAGGGACGCGTGCTGGGCGCGCTCGTCGAGAAGGAGCGCACGACGCCGCAGGGCTACCCGCTGACCGACAACGCCCTGCTGGCCGCCTGCAACCAGACGACCAGCCGCGACCCGGTCGTGTCGTACGACGTCGCGACGGTCCGCATGGCCGTGCGCGGGCTGCGCGAGCAGGAGCTGCTGCGGACCGTCCACCGCACGGGCGAGCGCAGCGACAAGCACCGGCACGAGCTGGAGCCGGCGCTCGGGCTCTCGCCCGGTCAGGTGGCGCTGCTCGCCGTCCTGCTCCTGCGCGGGCCGCAGACGCTGGCAGAGCTGCGTTCGCGCTGCGAGCGGATGCACCCGTTCGCCACGCTGGAGGACGTCGACCGGGAGCTGCGCGCCATGGCCGAGCGCGACGAGCCGCTCGTGACGCTGCTCCCCCGCTCGCCGGGCCGCAAGGAGGCGCGCTTCGGCCAGCTGCTGGCCGCCGGCGCCGCCGCCCCGTCGCCGGCGGACGCGCTCGAGGCCGTCGTCGCCCGCACCGAGCAGGCGCCGGACGCCCTCGCCACGGTCGTGCAGCGGGTGGAGGCCGAGGCCGGTCCCTCCACCGTCGACGCGCTGTCGACCCTGGTCACGCAGCTCGCAGACGAGGTGGCCGCCCTGCGCGGGGAGGTCGACGACCTGCGGACGGCGCTGGAGCGCGCCACGGGCGGCTGACCGGGGCGAGGGTCGCTGTCCGGCGGCGGGACACGAGGAGCAGATGACCGGGGACGACGGCCGGCCTCCCGCCGGCGGACTGCGGCGCGCGGCCCGGCTCGCTGCGCTGCCGGCGGCCCATGCCGGTCGTAGCGCGGTGGGTCTGGGCCGCCGGCTCGGTGGCCGGTCGGCCGAGGCCGTCGCGGCGCAGGTGTCGGCGCGCACGGCCGAGCAGCTCTTCCGCACGCTGGGCGAGCTCAAGGGCGGGGCGATGAAGGTCGGTCAGACGCTGTCGGCGCTGGAGGCCGCGCTGCCGGAGGAGCTCGGCACGCCGTACCGCGACGCGCTCGTGCGCCTGCAGGAGGCCGCGCCGCCGATGCCGACCGCCGTCGTGCACCGGGTGCTCGACGAGTCGTTCCCCGCCGGGTGGCGGCACCTGTTCGCGTCCTTCGACGACCGGCCGGTGGCCGCCGCGAGCGTCGGGCAGGTGCACCGCGCCGTGTGGCGGGACGGCAGCGCCGTGGCCGTCAAGGTGCAGTACCCGGGCGCCGCGCAGGCACTGCTCGCCGACGTCGGCCATCTCGACCGGCTGGTCCCCGTCGTGCGCCTGGCCGCACCCGGTCTCGATGCCGGGGCCCTGTTCGCCGAGCTGCGCGACCGGCTGGCGGACGAGGTGGACTACGTGCTCGAGGCGGACGCGCAGACCGCGTTCGCCGCCGCCTTCCACGACGACCCCGACGTCGTCGTGCCGGAGGTCCTCGCCGTGCAGGACCGGGTGCTCGTCAGCCGGTGGCTCGACGGGACGCCGCTGTCCCGGGTCGTCCGCGAGGGGAGCCAGCAGGACCGCGACCGCTGCGGCCTGCTGCTCGTGCGCCTGCTGCTGTCGAGCCCCCGCCGTGCCGGGCGCCTGCACGGCGACCCCCACCCGGGCAACTTCCGGCTGCTGGCCGACGGGCGCCTGGGCGTGCTCGACTTCGGCTCGACGGAGGCGGTCCCGGCCGGGTGGCCGGCTCCGCTCGGCCGGCTGCTGCGCGCGCTGCGCGACGAGGACGCCGGGGCCCTGCACGAGGTGGCGCGGTCGTCCGGGCTGGTGCGCGGTGACGAGGTCGACGCGGCGGCGCTGCTCGACCTCGTCGGTCCGTACGGCGCGCCGCTGCGTGCACCGACCTACCGCTTCGAGCGGTCGTGGCTGCAGGCGCAGGTGCGGCGGACGTCCGACCCGCGCAGCCCGGCGGCCCGCGCGCAGCGGCACCTCACGGTCCCGGCGCGCTCACTGCTGCTGCAGCGGGTGGCCGTCGGCCTGGCCGGGGTCCTGACGCTGCTCGACGCAGAGGTCGCCGTGGACGCGGAGGTCCGCCGCGAGGTGCCCGGCTACGCCTGAGCGGCCACCAGCAGCGGGAGCGACGTCGCGGCGGCCAGCGGCCCGGGACGGCCGAGCAGGTAGCCCTGGAACAGCGCGCAGCCGGCGTCGTGCAGGGCGGCCAGCTGCGCGGGCGTCTCGACGCCCTCGCCGACGACCTCGAGGCCGAGCTCGCGGGCGAGGGCCAGCACGCCACGCACGAGCGCCGGGCCCTTCGCACTCGTGGTCGACGAGCTCGTGAAGCTGCGGTCGAGCTTGACGCGGTCGGCAGGCAGCTGCTGCAACCAGGTCAGCGTGGAGAAGCCCGTGCCGAAGTCGTCGAGCGCGATCCCGACGCCGATCGCGCGCAGGGCCGACAGCTGCTCGACGACGCCGGGGAGGTCGAGCAGCGCCCGGCTCTCGACCACCTCGAGCTCGAGCCGCGCCGGAGGGAGCCCGCTGTGGGCGAGGGACTCGAGCACCGCCCCCCGCAGGCGCGGGTCGACCAGGCTGCGGCTGGACAGGTTGACGGCGACCCGCTGCGGAGGCGGGCCGAAGCGGTCGTCCCAGGCGCCGAGCGCCCGGGTCGCCTGTCCGAGGACCCACAGGTCGAGCTCCACCACCAGCCCGCTGTCCTCGGCGGCCGGCACGAACGAGCCCGGACCGAGCGACCCCAGCCGGGGGTGGTCCCAGCGCACCAGCGCCTCGACCGCGACGACCTCCCGGTCGGCAGCGGCTGCGGGTCCCGGGCCGTGCAGGGCCACGACCGGCTGGTAGAGCAGGTGCAGGTCGTCGCAGCGGATCGCCGCGCGCAGCTCCTGCTCGAAGGAGGGCGCGGACGTGCGGGGGCCCTCGGCCCGCCGGGACGCCGCCACGCTGATCTGGTTGCGCCCCTGCTGCTTGGCGGCGTACATCGCCGTGTCGGAGGCCCGCAGGAGCGCGTCGGCGCGCAGGTCACCGCGGTCGGCCCGGGCCACGCCGACGCTCGTCGTCACCCGGAACTCGCGGCCCTCGAGCCGGAACGGCTGCTCGAAGCGGTCGACGAGCGCGCGCGCCGCCGCCTCGGCGTCGGTGTCACCCATCAGGAGCACGGCGAACTCGTCGCCGCTGAGCCGGCCGAGCACTGCTCCGTCGGGGACGGCCTGCACGAGCCGCTGGGCGACCTGCCGCAGCAGCTCGTCACCCGCCGCGTGGCCCAGCTGGTCGTTGACCTGCTTGAAGCGGTCGAGGTCGCAGAACAGGACGGCCGTGTCGTTCCCGGAGGCCAGCGCCTGCTCGAGCCGGTCGGCGAACAGCACCCGGTTGGGCAGGCCGGTGAGCGCGTCGTGCAGCGCCTGGCGGCGGACGGTGCTGACCAGCCGTGCCCCCTGCAGCGCGGTCGCCGCCTGGTCGGCGGCGCCGCTCAGCCGCAGCACCAGCTCGCCCGCGCGGTCGGCCGGCGCCGGGCCGGCGGCCCAGCTCGCGGTGGCCACCCCGAGCAGCTCGTCGCCCGACACCAGCGGCACGGCGATGACGTGCTCGACGTCGAGCGCGGTGAGCAGGGCCTGCAGCACCGGCGTGGCATCGTCCCGGGTGGCGCTCGTCGGCTGCCGCGCCGTCACGAGCTCGGCGAGCTCGGGCACGTCGAGCGCGCGCACCACGACCGACCGCATGACCGCGTCGCGGTCCGGTGTGAGCCCGGCCGTCGCCGAGGTGTGCAGCTCGCCGGCCACCGGGTCCCACAGCAGGACGGCCGCATGGGCGCAGCCGACGATCGACGGCAGGGCGTCGCACACGACCCGGGCCACGTCGGTCGTGTCCGTCACGCCGGCCAGCCGGTGGGCCAGCGAGAGCAGCGCCGCAGACCGGTCGCCGTCGCGCCGGCTGTCCTCCAGGGCGATGAGCAGGTCGAGCGCCGCGGCGGCGTGGCTCGCGTAGGCCGCCAGCAGCCGGCGCTCGTCGTGCAGGCCGTGCTGCCCGTCGGCGTAGAGCGCAGCGAGCCGGCCGTGGTTGCGTCGCGCCGAGACGACGTCGACGACGACCGCGCTCTGGCCGAGGTCGTCGCCGGCCAGCAGCCGGGTCGCGAGCTCGTCGACGTCGCGCGCGGGCACGCCGGTGGCCTGCACGAGCGGCGCGCCGTCGCCACGGGCCGGGCGCACGGCGAGCAGGTAGCCCCGGGCGAGCACGCTGGAGGCTGCGCGCGCCGTGATCTGCTGCAGCACCTTGTCGACGTCGTCGCTCGCGACGAGGTCTGCGGACGCCGACTGCAGGTCCGACAGCTGCTGCCGGAGGGCGATCAGCTCGGCGTCGTCCGCCCGGCGTCCGCGCGACCAGCGGTGCCTCCTCGACCACGTCACGTAGTAGATGCAGGCCGGGTCACCGAACGCCTGGCACGCCTCGTGCACGACGTGGGCCGGCGGGAGGCCGAAGACGACCGGCACGGTGCTGATGAGGCCGCGGGCGTAGTCGCAGTCGAGCCGGGAGGGGGTGTAGCCCTCGTGCAGCTGGAAGCGGATCGTCGCCGCCGTCCGTCCGGCTTCCAGGACCGTCATCGTCGAGGTGGTCGAGAACTTCGAGACGGCGCGCGGCAGCTGTCGGTAGACCTGCGCTGCGGAGCCGACCGCACGCACGAGCAGCAGCAGGGACGGGCTGACGGACGTGGTGAACAGCGAGGCGCCCACCTCGATCATCGCCCGCGGGTCGCCGAGGACCTCCACCGCCGCACCGAACAGCCGGCAGCGGACGTCGTAGCTGACCCAGTGCGAGGGGTCCTCGAGCGCCTCCAGCGAGTGCGGCACGTCGGCGAGCTCGACCACCCGTGCGACAGCGGCCTCGCCGGCACGGCTGCGCACGTACTCGAGGACGAGTCGCGTGGTGGCGCTCGAGGTCTCCCTCGCGTCGTCCGAGCCGGTCATGTGGCCATGCATCGGCCGTGCGCGGCCTCGACCTGAGTGCCTCCCCGGCCGCGTCGCCGTGCCCGGCCCCGCCTCACGGGTCGACGGCCGGCACCCGGGACACGAGCGCGCGCAGGGCGTCGGCGTCGAGCAGGTCGGCCGGCCGGACGGTGACGCCGTCGCGGACGTAGCAGAAGGCGGCGCGGACGCGGTCGAGGGGCGCGCCGGTGAGCTGGTGCCAGGCCAGGCGGTAGGCGGCGAGCTGCACGGCAGCCGCAGTGGCCCCGGACCCGGACGGGCGGCGGCCGGTCTTCCAGTCGACGACGTCCCACCCGCCGTCGGCCTCGGCGAAGACGGCGTCGATCCGGCCGCGGACCAGCAGCCCCTCGACCGCCATCTCGAACGGCACCTCGATCTCGGCGGGCACCCGGCCCCACCACTCGCTCGCGCGGAACGCCTCCTGCAGCGCGCGCAGGTCGTCGTCGACGCCGGCGCCCTGGTCGGCGGCCCCGGGCAGGTCGTCCGGGTCGAGCAGCTGCGGCAGCCCGAAGACCGTCGACTCGAGCCAGGCGTGGAACGCGGTGCCACGGCGGGTCACCGGGGACGGCGGCCGCGGCAGCGGGCGCAGCAGCGACCGGGCCAGGGCCGCCGGGTCGCGCTCGAGGTCGACCAGGCCGGTGACGGACAGCACCGAGGGCAGCAGCGCCGTCGTCCGGCGGGCCCGGCGACGGGCCGCCTCCTCGGCCAGGCGCCGCAGGTCGTCGTCCCAGCGGTCGGCGACCGCCTGCGCGGCGGGGGACAGCCCGCGCTCGTCGGCGAGCGGTCCGTCGTCGAGCCGCGCGAGCAGCGCTCGGACGCGGGCCGCAGCCGCCTGCACCTGCGGTCCTGCGGGCGGTGCGGACGACGGCCACCCGGCGCTGCGACCGGAGCCGACGACCGGGTTGACCTCCGGCGGCTCGGCCCAGTCCACGACCTCGCCTGCACCGTCCAGGCAGGCCGCGCGTGCCTCGTCGAGGAACACCGACGGCCCGACCACGGTGGCACCCTCCCCCCAGTGGTAGCCCGAGCACAGGAGCAGCTGCTCGGCGCGCGTGAAGGCGACGTAGGCCAGGCGCCGCTCCTCGCGGGCGTCGCGTGCGGCCACGGCGAGGAGGTGCGCCTTGACGTCCTCGGGCTCGAGCCCCGGGAGCCCGGGCAGGTCGGCGCGGTCACCGCGCAGCGGGAAGGGCAGCAGGCGGAAGTTGGCCGTCCAGGAGGTGCTGGCCGTCGGCTTGGCCGGGAAGACGGCCGCCCCGCCGGTGGTGCTGCGGGCCAGCCCGGGGACCGCGACGACGGGCCACTCGAGCCCCTTGGCCGCGTGCACGGTCATGAGCTTGACGGTGTCGGCGCCGCTGACAGCGCCGGTGTCGAGGCCGTGCTCCTCGTCCTCCGCCGCGGACAGGTGCGCGAGGAACGCCGAGAGCACGGCGTCGCCGGCGCCGTCCTGGGCGACGTCACCGGCGAACTGCGCGGCGGCGTCGGCGAACGCGTCGAGGTCGGCGCGGGCGGCCGCCGGGTCGGTGGTGCCGGGGCGGGCGGAGACCTCGACGTCGAGGCCGAGGGTGCGCTCGACGTCGCCGACGAGGTCGGGCAGGGGCTGGTCGACCCGGCGGCGCAGCGCCCGCAGCTCGTCGCGCAGCGCCTCCAGCCGCCGTCGGCCCTCGGCCGACAGCGGATCGCGGTCGCCGGCCGGCGGCAGGTCGTCGAGCGCGTCGACGAGCGAGCCGACCTGCGACTCGTCGACCCCCAGGACCACCGCCTCGACGGGATCGTCGGGCGACGTCGCACCGCCACGCACGAGTCGGCGCGCCCGCCGGCCCAGGGCGGCGAGGTCGCGCGGGCCGAGGCGCCAGCGGGCGCCGGTGAGCAGGCGCAGCAGCGCGGCGTCGGCGGTCGGGTCGTCGAGCACCTGCAGCGTCGCCCGCAGGTCGGCCACCTCGGGGACGGCCAGCAGACCGCCGAGCCCGACGACCTCGACGGGGACGTCGAGGTCGTCGAACGCCGCGCGCAGCCGGGGGAACATCGAGCGCTTGCGGCAGAGCACCGCCGCCCGCGACCAGTGCGGCCCGTCGGCGTCGGCCTGGGGCAGCGCCTGCACGCCGGCCACGACCTGGGCGGCCACCCAGCGGGCCTCTGCGTCGACGTCGGTCAGCAGCGCGCAGCGGACCTCGCCGTCGCGCTCGCGTCCCGGCGCCGGCCGCAGTCGCGGGACGGGGACCCCGTCGGTGCGCAGCTCGTCCGAGACCAGGTTGGCCAGGCGCAGCAGCCGACCACCGTTGCGGTAGGTCGTGCTCAGCGTGCGAGGGGCGGCGGCAGCGGCGCCGAACGACGTCGGGAAGCGGCGCAGCGTGCCGGCGCTGGCACCGCGCCAGCCGTAGATGCTCTGGCAGGGGTCGCCCACGGCGGTGACCGGGTGGCCGTCACCGAACAGCGCCGACAGCAGCGCCTCCTGCGCGGCGCCGGTGTCCTGGTACTCGTCGAGCAGCACCACCCGGCTCGTCGCCCGCTCGAGCTCCCGGACCTGCGGGCAGGTGCGGGCGAGGTCGGCGGCCAGGGCGACGACGTCGCCGAAGTCGAGCAGCTCGCGCTCGCGCTTGAGCGCGGTGTAGCGGGCCACGACCGGGAGCAGCTGCTCCCGGGCCGCCTGCAGGTCGAGCGCCTTCCTGGCCGGTGCCTGCAGCTTGGCCGTGCCTGCTGCGAGCGCCCGCAGGTCGTCGCCGACCCGCAGGACGGCGGACGGCTCGACGAGGTGCTCGGCGAGGTCGCCGGCGAGCGCGAGCACGGCCTGCACCACGGTCGACTCGGCCCAGGTCACCTGGTCCATCGGCCCGTCGTAGGCGCCGACCGCCCGGGAGGCGAGCTGCCAGCTCGTCGCCGGGGTGACCAGCCGGGCGCCCGGTTCGCGCCCGAGGCGCAGGGCGTGGTCGCGCACGAGCCGTGCGGCGTAGGCGTGGTAGGTCGAGACGGTCGGCTCGAGGGCGCCGGGCTCGCCCGCTCCAGCGCCCTCGACCGCGTCGTCGGGGAGCAGCCCGGCGGCCCGCAGGCGGCGCAGGCCCTGGCGGACCCGCTGCGCCAGCTCGTCGGCGGCCTTGGTCGTGAACGTCAGGCCCAGGACCTGGTCGGGTGCGACGAGCCTCGAGCCGACGAGCCACACGACCCGAGCCACCATGGTGGCCGTCTTGCCGCTGCCGGCTCCCGCGACGACGACGCCCGCCTCGAGCGGGGCGGTGACGACCGCGGCCTGCTCGTCGCTGATCGGGCGCTCGAGGACGGCGACGAGCCGCTCGAGGGACAGCAGCTGCGCCCGCGGCGGCGCAGCCCCGGGCCGGGCCGGGTCGGGCCGGGTCATCGCAGCACCGAGTCGCCTTCCGGCCAGGCCGGGCAGCTGGCGCGCACGGCGCAGGTGCGGGCGCAGTGCTCGTTGACGGTGGCCGGGAAGTCGCTGCCGCTCATGCCCTGCACGACGCGTTCCACGAGCCCGCGGGCCCAGTCGGGGTCGTCGTCGTCGCCCAGCGCCGCCTGCAGCTGCTCGTCGGCCTTCTTGCCCGTCTTGAGCTGCAGCAGCGCCGCTCCCCCGGGCTCGCGCAGCCCGTGCTGCTCGGCAAAGGCGCCGAGGGCCACGGCGAGCTGGTAGACGCCGAGCTGCGGGTGGCGGGCGAGCTCGCCCTTGGCCGGCTTGCTCGTGCCCGTCTTGAGGTCGACGACGACCGCCCGGCCGTCGGCGTCGCGCTCGAGCCGGTCGACCCGGCCCGAGAGCACCGCCCGCTCCCCGACCGGGACCTCGACGGCGAGCTCGGTGCCGACCAGCTCGCGGTCGCCCGCCCGCTGCCAGTCGAGGAACTTGCGCAGCTGCGCCACCGCCTCCTCGCGCCGACGGCGCACCATCCACGGGGCGCCCAGGTCGAGCTCGGGCAGGACCTCGTCGAGCCGGGCGGTGAGCGCCGCCTCGTCGAGGGCGTCGGCGCCGCTGCCCAGCTCGGCCAGGGCGTGCACGAGCGAGCCGACGACCTGCGCCGGGCCGCTGCTGCCGGCCACACCGACCGCGCTCTCGAGGAACCAGCGCAGCGAGCACGTGTCGAACGACTCGACCTTCGACGGCGAGACCCGCACCCCCTCTCCCTCCGCCACGAGTGGCGCCGCCTCCGACAGCGGCGCCAGCCCCCACCATCGGTCGGGGTGCGCGCTCGCGACGTGCGGGACGTGGACGTGGTCCCGGTCGTGGAGCTGGTCGTGGTCGTGCACGCGCTCGTCGTCGAGCCGGGCGGCGAGGGCCAGCCGGCGGCAGGCCGCCTCGCGCAGAGCCGGGTCGTCGGAGGTCGCCGCGACGTGGCGCAGCTCGGCCACCAGGCCGCCGCCGGTGAGCGGCCGGCCCACGGCGCGCACGCGGTCGGGCAGCTCGACGCCCAGCTCCTCCACGAAGCGGCTGGGCCGGTCGTCGCCGTCGCCGCCTGCCACCGCGGTGACGACCAGGCGGTCGCGAGCGCGGGTGGCGGCGACGTAGAACAGCCGTCGCTCCTCCGCCAGCAGCTCGGCCCGGCGGTCGGACCGGGTCGTGGGGTGGGGCGGCCCGGCGTCGTCGGAGCCGGGGTCGGACACGGCGCTCGCCAGGTCGTCGGCGCCGAGCAGCGAGCCACGCAGCCGCAGGTCGGGCCAGACGCCCTCCTGCACGCCGGCGACGACGACGAGCGGCCACTCGAGCCCCTTGCTGGCGTGCGCCGTCATGACCCGTACGGCGTCGCCCTCCGGGGTGCGCTGCGCCAGCGTGTCGCCCGGGACCTCCTGCGCCTCGACGTCGTCGACGAAGCCGAGCACCGACCCGTGGGGCAGCCGGTCGACGTAGCGGGCGGCGGCGTCGAACAGGGCCAGCACGGCGTCGAGCGACCGGTCGGCGAGGGCGCCGCGGCCGCCGCCGGCCAGGCTCTCCTGCTCGAGCCTGCGCGCCAGGCCGCTGGTCTCCCACAGCGCCCACAGCACCTGCTCGGCGCTGTCCTGCCCGGCGTCGCCCGAGACCGCCGTCCGGACCGCGCGCACGAGCCGGTGCAGCCGGTCCATCGGCCGGCGGGCGGCGTCGCCGACGGGCAGCAGCGCCCGGGCGTCGCCGAACGCGTCGACCAGCAGCGCGTCGGAGGAGCTCGCGCCGCTCGCGGCCAGGTCGGCCTCGCGCAGGGCCCGGCGCAGGCGGCGCAGCGCGAGGCCGTCGGCCCGTACCAGCGGCCCGCCGAGCAGGGCCAGCACCCCGGCGGCGTCGACCGCGTCGGGTCGCAGCGCCGCGCCGAGCACGTCGAGCAGCGCCCGGACGAGCGGCTCCTCGACGAGCGGCACCTCGTCGGCCGGGACCCCGACGGGGACGCCGGCCGCGTGCAGCCCGCGCCGGAGCACGGCGAGCGAGCGCGGGGTCGAGCGGAGCAGGACGGCCATGTCGGTCCAGGCGAGCCCGTCGACGAGATGGGCCCGCCGCAGGACGTCGGCGACCAGCGCCGCCTCACCGGTCGGGGACGCGGCGAGCAGCACCTCGACCGAGCCCGCCGACCGCACGGCGCCCGGGTCGGGCTGCAGGTCGCGGAACGACGGGCGCAGCCGTCCGGCGGGCAGGCGGCGGGCGACCGACCGGCTCGCGGCCAGCAGGACGGGCCCGGACCTGCGGCAGGTGCGCAGCTCGACGACGGGGGCCGGCCGGCCGTCGACCGCCCGGAAGTCGGTCGGGAAGTCGAGGATGCCGCGGACGTCCGCCCCGCGGAAGGCGTAGATGCTCTGGTCGGGGTCACCGACGGCGATGAGGTCGCGCCCGTCGCCGGCGAGCGCCTGCAGCAGCCGCACCTGCGCCGGATCGGTGTCCTGGTACTCGTCGACGACGACCACCGTGCGGGCAGCTCGCTCCCGCGCGCGCAGCTCGGGGTCGCCCTCGAGCAGCCCGGCGGCCGCCCGGACCAGCCCGCTGTGGTCGAGCACCTCGGCGGACGGGTCGAGGGCGAACCGGCCCTCGTAGTCGTCGAGGAACCGCCCGGCCGCCGTCCACTCCGGCCGGCCGGCGCGCTCGCCGAGCTCGGCCAGCAGCCGCCCGTCGACGCCACGCTCCTGCGCGCGCTGCAGCAGGTCGCGCAGCTCCCGCCGGAACCCCCGCAGCGGCAGGGCGGGGCGCAGCCCCTGCGGCCAGTGGGCGGCGCCGTCGTCGAGCACGCCCTCGAGCAGCCGGCCGACCTCGAGGTCCTGCTCGGGGCCGGACAGCAGCCGCAGCGGCGGCCCGCCGCCCGCGGCGAGCTCCCGGCGCAGCAGCGCGTAGGCGTAGGAGTGGAACGTCATGGCGAGGGCCCCGCGGGTCGTGCGGCCCAGCCGGGCCGTCACCCGCTCGCGCAGCTCCTGCGCCGCCTTGCGGCTGAAGGTCAGCACCAGCACCTGCTCGGGCGCGAGCCCGCGCCGCTCGACGCGGTCGACGACCGCCTCGACGAGGGTCGTCGTCTTGCCCGTGCCCGGTCCGGCCAGCACGAGCAGCGGACCGCCCGCCGACCGCACGACACGGGCCTGCTGCGCGTCGAGCTGCGGGGCGTCGGGCGGCCGCGCGGGCCGGCGACGCAGGACGGGGTCGCTCACGCGTTCCATCCCAGCACGCCCCTCCGACAGGTCGGGGCGGCCGACCCGGCCGGCTGCTCGACGGAGGTGGTCAGCCGGCGGCGCCGCCTGCCGGGTCGCCGCCGTCCCACCGTGCGGCCGCGAGGTCGACCCGCTCGCCGCGCAGGGGACAGCCCTCCGCGGCGAGCAGCCGCAGCGCCTCCTGCAGGTGGGGCTCGGCGGGCCTGCCCGACGCCTGCACGACCCGCTGCCACGGCACCTCCCGGCCGTGGCCCGACAGGACGGTGCCGACGGTCCGCGGCGAGCCGCGTCCCACGAGCTCGGCGACGTCGCCGTAGGTCAGCACCTTGCCGGCGGGGATGCGGTCCACGACGTCGAGGACCGCTCGGGCGTACGCAGTCGGCCGGGCGCTGCTGCCCGCGCGCACGGCGAGCCCGACCGAGGACGAAGCGGGACGCGTCATCGGCACGGGTCGTGGGTAGCACAGCACCGGCAGCACCCGACCAGCGACGCACGAACCTCAGGAGGACCCGTGAGCTGCCAGCGGATCCTCGCCGGCGCGCTCGCGCCCGGTGACCACGTCCGCGAGAGCCACCACCTCCAGCTCGACCCGGCGCCGCGACTGGTGTCGGGTGCCCGGCGCTTCGTGCTGGAGCACGCCCCGGACCTGTCCCCCGACACCAGGGACAGCCTGGTCCTGCTCACGAGCGAGCTGGTGACCAACGCCGTGCTGCACGCCCGGACGCAGATCGAGCTGGGCATCACCATCGCTGACGAGAGCATCGTGGTGACGGTCCACGACCTCGACCTGGCCCGGCCGGAGCAGGACCCGTACTCCTCGCGCGAGGGGGGCTGGGGGCTCGGGCTCGTGTCGGCGCTGGCCGAGGTGTCCGCGATGCAGACCGTGCCCGGCGGTGGCAAGATCGCCTGGTTCCGGCTCAGTCGCACGGGCTCGGCGCAGGTCGGCGACGGGGCGGCAGCGCGCCCGGCGAGCAGGCAGACAGAGCAGGGACCGGCGCACGCACCCGCACCCGGACCCGGCGCAGGAGGGACGACCGCGTGAGCTCGCGCCCTGACGACGGCGACCGCCAGCAGTCGACCCCAGCGGGCGCGGCCCGGGCTGCCGGCGTCCTCCGCCTCGGCGAGGACGGCCACGAGGAGGGCGCGTCCGTCCGCAAGATCGCCACCGGGATCCGCGGCTTCGACCACGTGGCCATGGGCGGGCTCCCCGCGCGCCGGGCCACCGTCGTGGCGGGCCAGGCCGGCAGCGCCAAGACCGTGTTCGCCGCGCAGTTCATCGCCGAGGGCGTGCGCCGTGGTGAGCCGGGGGTCTTCGTCACCCTCGAGGAGCCGGCGAAGGACCTGCGCGCCAACCTGCTCACCCTCGGCTACGACCTGACGTCGTGGGAGGAAGCCGGCGACTGGCGCTTCGTCGACGCCTCCCCGCTCGCCCGGCCGGACGCGCCGCAGGGGCACGCGCCCTACCGCATGGAGACGCTGGTCGCGCAGGTCGGCCACGCCGTGGACGCCACCGGTGCGCAGCGGCTCGCCCTCGACAGCCTCAACGCGGTGCTGTCGATGCAGGAGGACGCCGGCGCAGCCCGCCAGCTCCTGCGCTCGCTCGTCGCGTCCCTGCGCGCCATGGGCCTCACCGTCGTCCTGACCGTGGAGACGCCCGGCGACCCGGGCGAAGCGCTCTCGCGCTACGGGGTCGAGGAGTTCGTCGCCGACAACGTCGTCCTGCTGCGCAACGCCCGTGAGGGCAACTTCCGCCGGCGCACGCTCGAGGTGCTCAAGATGCGTGGCGCCATGCACCACAAGGGCGACGTCGGGTTCACCGTGGTGCCCGGTCAAGGACTCGTGGTCCTGCCCGTCACCGCACCACGACAGGGCCGGCAGGCCGGCAGCGAGCGCGTCTCGTCCGGCAACGCCGGGCTCGACCGGCTGACCCACGGAGGCCTGCTCCGGGGGTCGAGCACGCTGCTGTCCGGACCGACGGGCACCGGCAAGACGCTGCTGGCCACGCAGTTCGCCGCGCAGGGCGCCGCCTCCGGCGAGCCGGCGCTCGTCGTCGCCTACGAGGAGACGCCGGAGCAGGTGCGCGCCAACGGCCGGGCCCTCGGACACGACATCGACGCCTACGAGGCGCAGGGGCTCCTGCACATCGTGTCGCTCTACCCCGAGGTCGCCTCCTTCGACGACCACCTCGTCGAGATCACCGACCTCGTCGAGCGCCTGCGTCCCACGCGGCTGGTGATCGACAGCCTGTCCGCGCTCGAGCGGCTCGGCTCGGCGCACGCCTACCGCGAGTTCGTCATCTCGATCACGTCCTTCGTCAGGACGATCGGTCTGGCGTCCGTGATGACCGCCGCGTCGTCGCAGCTGGTCTCCGCCACGTCGGTGACCGAGAGCCACATCTCCGGACTGATCGACGCGGTCGTGCTGCTGCGCCAGATCGAGCACCGGAGCGCGATGAAGGTGGGCATCCTCGTGCTGAAGATGCGTGGGAGCAGCCACGAGCGCTCGATCCGCGAGCTGTTCTTCCAGGACGGCGACCTCGTCGTGGGCGAGCCGTTCGCCGACCTCGCCGGCGTCCTCGGCGGCCAGCCGGTGGTGCACGGCTGACCCCGGTGCACGGTGGCGGCATGACGTCCCCGCCCGGCATCGCCGGCGTCTTCGACCGCGCCGCAGACAGCTACGACGACGTCGGCGTGCCGTGGTTCGGCATGATCGCGCGCGGCCTGGTGGAGGAGCTCGACGTACGACCTGGCGAGCGCGTCCTCGACCTCGGCTGCGGGCGCGGGGCGGCGCTGCTGCCGCTCGCCCGCGCGGCCGGCGCGACCGGCACGGCGCTCGGGCTCGACCTCGCCCCCCGCATGGTGGAGCTGACCGCGCGGGACGCCCGCGACCTCCCCCAGGTCGAGGTCCGCGTCGGCGACGCCTCGGCCCCTGACGTGCCGGCGCAGGCGTACGACGTCGTGTCCTGCTGCCTCGTGCTGTTCTTCCTGCCGGATCCGGCGGCTGCGGTGCGCGCCTGGGTGCCCGCACTGGCACGCGGGGGACGCGTCGGCGTGACCACCTTCGGCCAGCAGGACACCCGGTGGCGGGCGGTCGACGAGCTGTTCCAGCCCTACCAGCCGCCGGCGCTGCGCGACCCGCGCGGTCCGGAAAGTGCCCTCGCGTCGGACGACGGCGTCGCCGGGCTGCTCACCGGCGCGGGCCTCGTCGACGTCCGCACCGCGCACCGCACGGTCGAGGCAGCGTTCGACAGCCCGGAACGGTGGGTCGCGTTCTCCTGGTCGCACGGGCAGCGGGCGCTGTGGGAGCGCGTGCCGCAGGACGAGCGGGACGACCTGCAGCACCGGGTGCTCGCGGTGCTGCGCGAGGTCGAGCGGCGCGACGGCGGGCTGCGCCTCACCCAGGACGTGCGGCACACCTTCGGCCGCAGGCCGTGACGACAGCGGCCGACGTCCCCGTCGGGGAGCCGGCCGCCAGACGCGCCGGGAGCTAGTAGGTCGGCAGGCTGGGGTCGACCTGCGCGGCCCACGCGAGCACGCCGCCCTGCACGTGGACGCTGTTCCCGAGCCCGGCCGCCTTGAGCGCCGCGAGCGCCTCGGCCGAGCGCACCCCGCTCTTGCAGTGCAGGACGATCTCCCTGTCCTGCGGCAGCTGGGCCAGCGCCGAGCCGTTGAGGATGTCGCCCTTGGGGATCAGCACCGCACCGGGGATCGACACGATCTCGTACTCGGCGGGCTCGCGGACGTCGACGAGCAGGAAGTCCTCGCCGCGGTCCATCTTGGCCTTGAGCTCGGTCGCCAGGATCGTGCTGCCGGCGGCCGCCTCCTGCGCCTCGTCCGACACGACGCCGCAGAAGGCCTCGTAGTCGATCAGGCCGTGGATGGTCGGGTTCTTGCCGCACAGCGGGCACTCCGGGTCCTTGCGGACGCGGATCTTGCGGTACTCCATCTCGAGGGCGTCGTAGACGACGAGCGAGCCGACGAGCGGCTCGCCGATCCCGGTGAGCAGCTTGATCGCCTCGGTCGTCTGGATCGACCCGATCGAGGCGCACAGGACGCCGAGCACGCCGCCCTCGGCGCAGCTCGGGACCATGCCGGGCGGCGGCGGCTCGGGGTAGAGGCACCGGTAGCACGGTGCCTCGTCGCCGGGTGCCGTCGGCCAGAACACCGACGCCTGGCCGTCGAAGCGGTAGATCGAGCCCCAGACGTAGGGCTTGCCGAGGAAGAACGCGGCGTCGTTGACCATGTAGCGCGTCGCGAAGTTGTCGGTGCCGTCGACGATCAGGTCGTACTGGCTGAAGATCTCCATCACGTTGGTGGAGTCGAGCCGCTCCTGGTGGAGCACGACGTCGATCAGCGGGTTGATCTCCTGCACCGACGCCCGTGCGCTCTCTGCCTTGGGCCGGCCGATGTCGCTCTGACCGTGGATCACCTGGCGCTGCAGGTTGCTCTCGTCGACGACGTCGAAGTCGACGATGCCGAGCGTGCCGACGCCGGCGGCGGCGAGGTACATCAGCGTCGGGCTGCCCAGGCCGCCCGCGCCGACGGCGAGCACCCTGGCGTTCTTGAGGCGCTTCTGCCCGTCCATCGCCACGTCGGGGATGATCAGGTGGCGGCTGTAGCGCATGACCTCCTGGCGGGTCAGCTCAGGGGCCGGCTCGACGAGCGGCGGCAGCGACACGGTGGCTCCTCGCGTTGGCAGGCAGGGGACGGCAGGGCTCTCGTGCAGGAAAGGCTGCGACCGGCCGGGTTGTTCCGCTCAGGGGTAGGGCCAGGACACCGGCGTGCAGCCGTCCAGGCCCTTCGTCTGCTGCATCATCACCGGCGCCGGCTGCCCCGGTCCCGGGCACGACTCGTGGCCGCGGCCGAGGACGTGGCCGACCTCGTGGTTGACGAGGTACTGCCGGTAGGCGGGCAGCGGCCCCGGGTAGGCGTCGGCGCCGGTCAGCCAGCGCGCGGCGTTGAGCACGGCGCGGCCGCCGGTGCCGCACGAGAAGTAGCCGTTCGTGCGCAGCGGCGCACACAGCCGGTCGGCCGTCGTGGGACTCGTCAGCGCCACGCGGAACGCGACGTCACCGCCGTCGACGCGCTGCAGCGCCCGGCGGCCGCCCGCCCCCCAGGACCGCGGGTCACCGAGCACCTGCTCCACCTCGCGGGCGAAGGCCGCCGGGTCGACGCCGAGCCCGCCCTCGACCTCCACGACGTACGGCGCGGCCGCGCCAGGGCCCGACACCGCGCCGCGACCCGGGACGACGGTGAGGCGGCCGTCGCCGGCGGCGACGACCGGGGTGGGGCTCGGCGACGGCGCAGGAGGGCTGAGGACCGCCGTCGGCGACGCCGCGCTCGCCGTGGCGGAGCCGGTCGGAGCCGTGCCGGTCGGGGCGGTGCCGGTCGGTGCGGTGCTGGTCGCCGCCACGGGCTGCGGCTCGTCCCGCGCGCAGCCCGCGAGCAGCGTCGCCGCGGCGACGACCGCCACGACAGCCCGTGATCTGCGCACCCGCCCAGGCTCGCACGACGCCGCGCAGGCTTGCCGCACGCCGCGCGGGGAACACCGGTCCTCGAGGAAGGGAGACGCCCATGAGCGGCATGGACAAGATCAAGAACAAGGCGCAGGAGCTCGGTGGCGACGGCAAGGAGCACGTCGGACGGGCGACCGGCGACGAGCAGCTCGAGGCCGAGGGCCACCAGGACCAGGCGGCCGGCAACCTCAAGCAGGCCGGCGAGAAGGTCAAGGACATCCTCAAGTAGGACCCGCACCACCGACGAGGCCGCCTCCTGACGGGGGCGGCCTCGTCGTGCGTCCGGGTCAGGCCGGGCGCCACCACGGGCGACGGCGACGGCCGCTGCCGTCGCCGCGCGGCTCGCCCCGGCGGTCGGCCGTACGCCGCTCCTCCTGCGGAGCAGGCGCAGGCCCGTCGTCCCCCGCGACGTCAGCCGGCACCAGCACGAAGCCGTCACCAGGGGCGGCGTCGGCAGCCGGCGCCTGCCGGACCTCCTGCGGTGCGGGCGTCACGGACGTGGCTGCGTGCCGGCGCCGGAGCACGACCTCCGCGAGCGCGATCACGGCGTCGTCGACGTGCTCACCCGACCGGCGCTCGCTGGCCTCGAGCAGCGACTCGAGCCGCACCGCCACGCCGGCGGCGACGGCCTCGACGAGGTCCTGCGCCGCCTGGCCGACCATCGCGGTCGCGTCGGACAGCCGCGCGGCGAGCTCGTCGTAGCGCGCCTCCACCGCGTCGAGCCGCGCCTCGACCCGTGCGGACGACGCCCGCACCTCGGCGGCGACCCGCTCGACCTGCTCACCGGTCGCCAGGCGCTCGTCGACGTCGTCGAGGACGGTCCGCAGGTCGGCGAGCACGGCGGAGACCTGCCGCTGCTCCGACAGCTGCTCCTCGGCGGCGCGGGACAGCAGCGCCCGCATCCGGTCCGACATCGCGCCCGAGCCCGGCGCACCGCCTGCCTGCTCCGCGCTCACCCGTGTCCGCCTCCTCCGACGTCGGTCGGGTGGAGCATCCCACCGGCTGCGGCGCGCAACGGCCCGCCGCGCCTGGCGGACCGCACCGCGGGACGACCGCGGCACCCGACGGGTGCCTCAGCCCGTAGGGGCGCTGAGCTGCTCGAGCATGCCGAGGAAGGCCCGCGCGACGGTCTCCGGCCGCTCCATCTGCGCGACGTGGCCCACGCCGGGCAGCACGAGCAGCCGGACGTCG
>Ga0210040_10002382_pt1 | contig 26613 bp, 20 predicted proteins | sample CryGeyCG12114_NA_FD_185462 | JGI IMG/M metagenome (GOLD analysis project Ga0210040, IMG submission 185462) | Groundwater microbial communities from aquifer - Crystal Geyser CG19_WC_8/21/14_NA (SPAdes) (version 2) | ecosystem: Environmental > Aquatic > Deep subsurface > Groundwater | place: USA... | reverse complement strand
TTCCAACAAACCAAGTTGTATTTATTGTCATCTAAGAAAAAGCTAATTCACGTTCAGAGCTTAACATCTACCTCATAAATCCAGTCAATACAGTCCGCTTATCATAAGAAATATCTCATCATTTTCACATGGGTAAAGTTAGATTCCACTTTGGGAACTTCTAGACATTTTAGGCTGTTGAAAGAAAGTTGTAAGCGTTTTCATAAATAAAGTTTGTTAGTTTCTATGCATAAGACTCTTTACACGGTGTTGTAAACATGGAGCGAATGGTGTGGGCCAAGGCTGGTACATGTTAAACTTGGGGTATTAAACGTGCTCTAAAAATGGAAATTATTAGAACGAGAGAGAGAGTACGTATTAGTGAGACGAAACTTTGTTTTCCTTTTGTTTTTAGTTTCGCAAAAATTAAAGAATGAGATGATGGCAAACTTGGTGTACGGGAAAGTATATAGGAGGAGAAGAGATTAAATTGTTTTTCCTACAAAGTTTTTTCCGTGTTTAAGATGAAGAAAACTTTAGCCAATTTAATTTTTCTTTGAAAACCAAGAAGGAGAAGTGGCTAATGAAATTTTTCCTTTTTTTTTGAATATGAACGTCAGAGCTTTAATGTACTTGGCTGTATAAGTTGTTTAGTCAGTCAGTGAGTACAGGAGTATGTGCATGCATGTACTACAGGTCGATGAATCATATGGAAATATTGAAGAGCTGTACCAATATCCTTGAACTAACTGAAGAGTGCATCTAATATCCAATTCCAATGGTAGTAATGCTATCAGTAGGTAATCAATTGTGTGGTCACAAAAGTTGAGATAACGGGAAAAGGTGATGATGATGGTAATGGGACTGTGACTGTAAAGATGAAGTCATCCCATTTATGCCAAAAATTATTTCACTCACTTGCAGTTAGTTGGTCCAGAGTCCAACAAATATCCTGTCCAGAGCTTGTTAGTTAATTTTTTATAACGAGGACAGGAGACAAACTTTTGTTGTTTTTATCAAATACTTCCTGTCGAAAGTAGCTGATATCTTTGATGAGTAATCATGTAAATTTATAGGCCCCGTTTTAAAACATTGGTGAATTAAGCTTAGAAGCTAACTAACAAGGGTGATAATACCTAAATAGAATTAATTAATGTAGAATGGCTACTACTATAGAAGTGAACTTTGTGGTACTAGCCAAACAACCTGACACGAGTTTTGTTCACCAATAAAAAAACAAGTCTGATAATTCATGGCGCATTAAAAAGACACCACGAAAGATTAGCTCTAATATGCAATTAAATGTATACTCCCGTTCTGTACCACAATTTCATCATCTACAATATACTGTGTACTGGCTGACTAACCAAATGGATTGCACAAACTATGAAACCAAGGTGCACAAATCTTGTAGCTAACTGTCTCCCATGATGTAAAAAGTGAGTACACCTTCACCACAGGATGAAAAAGTATATAAAACTAATACACACACACACAAATGTACGAAAGGAGGAGGTTAATGATATACTCTTGTGCACTCATGAACATGACGATTGCATCTTTTTTTTTCCTCAACTCATCTTATAAATATGACCGTAGTCAGTCAGTAAGTAAGTAACGTAACGTAAGTTTATCCTTATACTAACTAACTACAGGTTTGCAGCTTCTTACCATATAGAGCATCTCTTTTACCACACATATGTCTTGTTCTTCTTATCCAATAAGCTAGTTTTTTTTCTTCTTCCTCCCCACTTGTAGCTTCAAACGTACATCCTATATAGTGTATGTATGTATGTACATGGATGCTCCAAGAGATTATAATATCGGTTGCTTGACTTGATCATATAGCAAACTTTGACTATTACTTACTCACTTTTCTCCCTTGGATAGTATGCACACTCCACAAAAATACAATGGAGGGATGGTGCTTGACAAAAGGGAAATGAGTTTTTTTTCTTCTTCTACTTGGTCTTCCAATGTGCTCTAGCTGCTGTCTCGGTTTGGCTGCATATAATTGCAGTACTTACTTACTTACTGACTATAGTGGGCTGGTAGGACTGACTGACTGACTACTATAGCTGCATTCAGATAGAGTGAGGGTGGGTTCTTCTTGTGTTGATGATCGTTAGCGGTTGTGGCCGGAGGCCTCCGAATAAGAAAATAGAGAGAGAGAGAGAGGACCTAAAGGAGCCCTGGTGAACCGGTTGAGCTCCATGTAGTTAGTATGTAAGTAGTAGTAAGTAAGTAATACCTATAAAGTTAGCTAGCTTTTGGACGGAGGGATAACACCTGTTGTCTTTGCTGCACTGCTCCTACAACTTTCCTTACCTTGATGCTTTAACTGTTGGATGTTGTTTTTACCTGTGCTCTCTCTCTCTGTCTCTCTCTCTCTCACTGGCTATATGTGTATGGATGGTGGTGAATGTTGTCAAATGCTGAAGCCAGTACTACTGCTCACGTTTTTGGGACCATAGTTAGTTAAACCCGTGTGTACACCTGGCTAGAGGTAGGAAGGAACTCGTAAACGTAAAGATTGTTGGGCAGGTAGCAAAGCAAGTGAGTGAGTTAGAGCATCTATTATTCTTCCTTGTACAAATCTTGAAGTCTCTTTTTTTCGTGTTCCCAGTCTGTTGTTGTTACTAGGTGTATTCGGACAAATATAATGAACGTTTCCTACATTTGTCTTCCGATCATGGTGGAAATGTATTTAGCTCTCTACCGTTTTTTTTAATGCAAGTTTGGTTACTGGTAGTTAGGAAAAGCAGTTTTTTTTTGGACTGTATAGCCGTGGTTTGTGTGCAGTGAAGACTTTTGCATATTGGTTTTTTGTTGTTGTGTATGTTGGAGAATTTATTAGCTTGTTTCACGTGCAGTTTGTGATTTGCAGTTGGTTAGTTAGTTAGTGTGTACGGCTACTACTTTGGCCAGAACTGACTACGTGGGTCAGTTGTTATTCACTACTGGACGGGAAAGCATACACAGGTGTTTTGTGTGGGTTGTGGATTTGAAATTAGTTGGCGGATTTAGTTGTGTGAAGATGTGAGATTGATTTTTTATGAGGAAGTGAGTTTTGATACACATGGTTTAGTTAGTTAGTTAGTTAGATAGTGTGACTGAGTGAGTGAGGAAACTAAAGAATTACTGTATACTGGAGAGTACATGTGACGAGGGAACTGTACACAGTTGGGCATCCTCCTGAAGCCACCTTGAGAATTACGTTAGTTTGTTGGCGCGCAAACAAAAAAATATTTGGTACTGTTGCAAATGCTTCAGTAGTCTGGTTTTTTTTCTTGTGCTGTGGTTCACATAAAGACGTCAAAGTGGATCTCGGACTGGTTAAAGTCATTTTGCCTTATGCAAAACGTATCCAAGGTTAGACGCGTCTCCCTTTTTATTTTTATACATCATGTGTTTCGGGTGATTTTGATGTGCTGATGGGAGTACAGTGAATATGCTATTATTTATAGTGCCTCTTTACTGTCTGTATAATTTAAAAGTGTGCTGTGTATTTAGGGTTCTTTAAATTACATGCATAAGTAACTAGCTTGCTAACTGCTGGAATAATTATAGGATTTTATCTGTCAACAGAACACAATTAGTGTACATGCGGATATGATTGAGACAAGAGAGTTGGATTTGTAAGTAACTAGTGGTTGTAGTTTCAGTAGGATTCAGCAGATTATGTATGGCTAGCTAGTTGTTTGTTATAGAGCTGTGCAAGAGTTATTATTTGACACACCAACGCATTATACTGTTATACTATTTATTTATACAACTCTAGTGCATACCACAACTTATTGCATGCACATATAGTTTTAGCTGGTGAGTAATAATAATATTAGTAGTACTGCTATGCTAACATAATAAATGTGTGAAGGTAAACTGGCTGACTGACTGAGAGGTTTGGTTTCCGATAGTTTTGGTTAGTCAGTTAGTTAGTTAGTTAGTTAGCCAGGCCAGGAGTGGAGAACAAAAGGTAAAAGAGTGAGGAAAAGGACTACGTACAGATTTTAACTCGAGTATGCATGGTATACATTCCTTTCCAAGCTGTGCTTGCATGCTTAGCATTGCTGGGGGAAGCCCTGGCATAGTCGCGGCAAAAGAACGTGCAGTTAGTTGGATACAGTAGACGTACGAGTTTACGTCAGTCCGTAGTAGTTTAGTGAGTAAGTAAGTGAAGTATACTACTACTAACACTAACAAGTACTGCTGTTGGGGTTCCAAAACCAAAAAAGTAGTAAGCAAGTAAGTAAGTAACGTATGTGTTGTGTACTATCTATATGTACTGGTCGTCGTATGTGCCGTAGTTAGTTAGTTAGTTAGTTAGGGCAGTAATCCTTTATATCTACCAGGCAGATTCTGCCTCTTTGGTTCTCCCAGGTAGAGATATGCGCCGCCGATTTTACGGTGAAATGGCCCGCCGGAAAAAAATTCTGAGATTTTTTTCTTGACGCTGCCAATTGATTTTTTTCTGTATCTATAAAGATATCCCGTGACCGCCGATAAATGTGTCGGTGCACATCTCTACTCCCAGGCACTATTAAAAAACATTGACTGCGGTTTAGTTTGTTGGTTACTGACTCGAGTAGTAGGTATTTAGTTAGTGCAAAGTAAAAATTTGAGCATTAGCTAGCTCCACAGTTATTGCAACTAAAAACCATGATCATCATCAGCATTAATAATGATGTACGCTTCAAGTAGTATTAGTTAGGTGGTTGTAAGCGTAGAAATTATGGATGCAGTTGCTCCTAATGCATATATCCATGTATGCATGTACATGTGAAAGGTTTAAATCATGATTCTATACAGGGAGTTTAGCGATTATATTTACTACCTTTTGTTCTTTTTCCTCCAGTCCATTTTATACACATGCATTATTGCCGGCGTGTGGATATATGGAGAGGTAGCTAGTTAGTTAGTTAGTCTGTATATATGACGACTATATAGGAGATAGAGTGTTTGAAGAACCTCCCACTTCTTATGTGCGATGTGAACAACAAAAGCGTCTAAATGAGAGCCCATCTGTCGTTGTTGTGAGAGCGATAGTTTGTGACTTGAACCTGAGAGCTAGGCTTTTCTGAAGGTTGATCGTACGCGTATACTATGAGGATGGAGAAACAGGATTTTAGGATTCATGATGATGAGTATTCGTACTTTTAGTTTGGTTCATATAGGATTGTTGCCGTTGGGTCTCTTTGTATGTAGGATTGTTGCATGTATGTCTCATAATAGTCAACTGAACCTGAATTGGTCCCTTTACTGCATACGTATAGTAAGTTATTCTCCCTGACTCTCAGTAACTCAGTCAGATGCTGATTGTAACTACACATGAAAGGCTTTCGGAGTGGATGGAGATGGATGCATAATAATGTTGTTGTTCCAATATTTTATTGAAACGAGTTGGATTTTTTTACAGGTTCATGTGGTTGTCTGTTTGAGTAGTCGTTGAACAGTTTTTTTGTATGCCAGGGAGGCTAGGGAGATGGTTTTGTCCAGCTCATGATGCGAAATTTAGTACATAGAATGTTGGCAAAGGATGAGTAATTAAATTATACATTTAGGAGTTGTTTGGTGGGCTTGTTGCACTTTGCATTTACATGGACCTGTGATGTAATGGTGTTTGTACGAAGATTGAATTGACTATTATACCACGGCACAGGATTTTGTTTCATTTTCAATTTGCTAAAAGTGGAGATAATGTCTATGTTAATATGTTGTCATGTCGTGCAGGAAAATTTAAGGTTACTATATTTTGAGCTAATAATTGATAATGTTTGTTTGCTCTGTCCCATTAGAATCTTTTAGTTTAGAATCTACTTGTTTCAGTGAAAAAGTCTTTTACCCGAAGTAATTACTACTAGGTGAATGGAAAACCATTGTGCGTAACTCGCATCCCCCGATCTTGTAGCTCTAGCTATTCACCACAACTTGTAAAAATATACACCTTGGAGGAAGGAACAAGTAGTATAATTCTTCCTCGGAAAAAATCCGAATATTCCTTGGAGTGATATTCATTTTATTGAACAGGCATATCACTCCAGCCGCCTCTCCATATCGTCATACTTTTTCATATTAATTCTACAAGTGTTCAGTTCAGCAACAATTAACCTTTGGTTTACAAATAATAAACCTTCCGGTTCCTCCTTATTTAGTCAATCCTTATCGTCATACCGTTAGGATGCCGATACCAATGTTTTTTTTTCGGTGGCTTATAGTTTCAGTACTATATGCACGCACAAAATTTTTGAAAAAGATTTCTCAGATCCTATTTTTTTCGTGTAATTTTTAAAGTGCGTAATGAAAGGGACATCTATCAATATTTGTTTCATTTAATTCCAATCATGCGTTCAGAAGTTATGGAAATGTGGATTTTCAAAAACTTTCAAATCGACTTGGGGGTGAACCCATACTTTTTATGCTGATATTTTCCTAAAAGAAAAAATTAACTCGTCTTGCTCGCATTAGTCCAAGTAAAAATATGAATGCATCTTTACCTGGACTGGCTGACTCTTTGCAGTGCCTCGTCCCTTGATGGGAATAAAAAAAAAGTAGTCAGTAGCATTGTAAGCACGCATTTTAGGATGCTGCATGATGCATGCACATGGACTTCTCGTGTGTGTACTGACTAACTAACTAACATTGACTCGTACCTTGTGTCCATAATAATTTACAAGTCCATAGAAGTAGTGTAGGCCTAGCCAGCAAGTGTATTAGCCCCTTAGTTAGTAAGTACGTGAGGAGAGATGAAGAAGACTATTTTTTTACGTCCTTGTTCCTTCCAAGAAACAATGGACCCTATGCTAGTAAGTTGGTAGAATAAGAAGAGAGCCAGTTGTATCTTTGTAGTTTAGTTGGTTATAGTTGAAGCTCATCTTGTGAAGGGAACCTTTTTTTCCCGCATTGCTGGGTGTGTTAAGTTATCAGCGGAGACTAATATTCTATAGCGTAGGCAGAGAGAAGTTACATGGATAGGTAGACACAGGTACTTTTTATTCATTTTTTTCTTGCTCCAAAAGAGAGTACCTTTGCCTTGATGAGTAGTTAGTTAGTTAGTTAGTGTGGCCATAGGTAGGCTGCTGTAGGAAGGGAAACGAAACCACCATGATGATCATTTCTCTGGTCGTCATCATCATGTTGGCTTTTTTTGTCTTGGATATAAAATCAAGTCCTCTCTGATTTTTTTTTCTGTCGGAGGAGTACCACTATACTTTTTTTGTTGTATGCCCCCTTCGTTTGATTGCCTTGAGGGTTATTTTTGAAATCTGGTCTTGTGTGGAACTAGACGAAACCACTATTGGTCATGTAGAGAGAGAGAGAGAGAGAGAGAGAGAGAGAGAGAGAGAGAGGAGAGATGCATAGGTTTTTTGTGTTTTTATTATTATTGCAGTCGCTATGATGGGTTTGATGGTATTATATAGCTGGTTAATGCCTGAGCAGGTTGAGGCTGAGATTTTGTGCTGAAAAGAAACGGTGACTTTGTGCTCCCATCTTTATTCCATACGGGTGCAATAATATAAGACTGTACTGTGTGAGTTGAGGGATGACTTTGGGCTTATGAAATGATAAGTTTGTTTTTGTGATGCGGACGGAAGGCATATGGGAGAGTGAGGATTGTGTAAATGCATTCTAAAGGATTAATTATTTTGGTTAGTGATTAGTTGGAAGTTAATGGATTTTGAATAAGGAGGATGTTAGTTGACTAAATTATGGATTTTAGAATGTATATTTTTGTACTAAATGGGGTTAAATAGATAGAGAAAATATCTTTTCATGGTATCGAGCTCATTATTGTTTCCCAATGGTGAATATGTACAGTACGGGACAATCCATTGCTACCGGCATTTGTATCTGTGAATAAGAAAATGCGTTTTTTGGGTTTGCGAGTCAAAATGATAAGGGAAGTTGGAAAATGTACCTTGTGTTGTATAGTATTTAAATGCATATGAAACATGTAGGTTAATGATTACAGTGGTAAGTTAGTAAGTATTATAAGTTGGCATTTTTTTATCCCATTATGATAATGCGATTCCACGAAAATCAACTAGACTGCCTACTTTTTCATGACGCAGAGCTGATTTTTTTTTAACTTGGGCAACTGTACTGGATATGAAGTTACGCAAAGATGTAACCTTTTGTGTTCACCTCATTTATCATTGTTCATTTAGTAGCTAAAGGGTAAATGAAGTGACTGACTGACTGAGAGAACGTTAGTTAGTTGAGTTATGATATTTCTCGTATCCTTAAAATTCATGGTACCATATTATAAACTGTTGTAAGTAAATAAATAAGTCCACGCACGTTTGAGTTTTTAATTGAATCCATTTTTTTTTGTCATTATGTACGTATCGTTTTAACGTGAATAGTGTGTTTGTTTCACTTGGATCTTTAAAGTTTGCTAGCTCTCAGTCAGTAGCTACTACCTACTTACCTACCAAAATTCAATATGCATAGGAGAATGAACTGACTGAATTCAGTTTTGTAAACATTGAATTATTTATTCTTGCACCAGTTTATAAAAAATAGTATATAAGATGAATGATGAGTTAGGGAGATAGTTGAACATGACGTGCTCTGCATCCTCATATGAATATTATTGATGAGTGTGTTGAACCTAATGTTGTATTTATGGAAGGAAGGAAATGTTGAGCCATCATCTTGTTTTCTTTTTGTCCCATTTCCTTGTGCTCTACTCCTGTAATGGTTAGTGTGTAGATTGCAATGCAAAAGAAGGAGCACACACACATGTGTATCTGCCCATGGTACTGGGATGAGGCCGTATACTTTTTATTCCCTATGGCTCATTTATGATGATGTGTATCATTTTCGATAAATTTACGATGGTCACATGAAATAGGAGCATAATATACTAGTAATGTAGGGAATAATGTATGTGCTAATATCTTGACTGATTTTTTTCTTTCTTTTGAATTTCAGAAGCAGACCTGGGATTTTCTTTGAAAGCCAGCAAGCTGTCTTCTCCTTGGACGCCCAATTCTGCCCCCGCTCCAGACACAAATGGAGCGGGGAGTGACCGCAGTTTGGACGTCAGTGATGTAAGTAGTTCTTGTCCTAGACTTGCTTTTTTCCCCACCATTATAGTATTGATCCGTGTAGATTTATATGTGCATAATATATTGTATTCTTGTCCTGTGACATGAAATTATTCATATGAGAATAGCTGTCAACTACTGATATTATTAGAAGTGAAGTGAGTATATATATAGGAGTAGTATAGTAATGGCTATAGAGTTTGTTATGCAAAAATGTAAAAATAAGTAATGCAAGTAATAAATGCAGTTTCAGTCAGTAGCCCTGTGTTGATGTGTTGGTTTGTAAGATTTTGTTAGTGTAGCTGAAACCTGGATCCTGATGTAATGACTGATACTACTATGTACAGTGATTAGAGAGGTTGAATTGAAAGAAAGTGGTGAATGAATATCGATTTTGCCCGTAGTTGTGAAAGACCTGTAGCTCTTCCAGGCTTTTTTGTTGTTGGGAGTATATACAATTTCGAAGGGGGGAAATGGTAGTGGTCGGTAAATGAAGTAAATAGTTAGTACAAGTAGTTGGGGAAAAAGATGAAAGTAATGAGGATGGGAGTGAGCGAGTGAAAGAGGAACTTACTTTCTATGTTATATTATAAATGTGTGATTGGGATGGATACACAGGATGACAAGGACTTGTCCTCATCAGATGCAGAAGGAGTATGGAGTCCAGATATTGAACAAAGTTTTCAAGAGGCACTCGCCATTTACCCTCCATGTGGACGTCGTAAGATTATCTTGTCAGATGAAGGCAAAATGTATGGTAAGTTGATTTACTTTTGATCATCGTTATGATTATTACAGTGGTGCTTGGTTTGTTGTAGCCGGAGTATTATGGTTAGTCAGGGGTGGGAGAGTTAGGTGTTTTAATTAGGTGTTTTAGTTTGATGCTTTAATTTATCATGACTGGAGGTTTAAAATGGTGTGCTTGTATACGAAATTCATATTTTATCGACAAATATAGTGTATAGTGTGTGTTAAGTACGTATAGTAGGGCAACAGGCAGGCTGAAAGGACGTTATGTATTTTGTGCAGTAGGACTGGATGAAATATTGAATTTAGGTTTTTATACTACATTCCATGCATAACTTGCGTGCACTGACTGACTCATTGAATGAAAGATATGGAGTACATGTGCGTATTTATTTAGTTAGTTAGTTATTTAGTATGTAGTGTAATGATTTGACATTATAGTATAGTATAAAATGAGTGAGGGAAAATGTAAGATATGGAATAATTATGATTGTGTGCGTTCATGGATGAAACGATGTGCATCTATGCGGCATATCCGGCTTTGTTATACACTAGGAGCGCACATTTTTTAATAATGTCGTCATGATTATTATTATTGCTATTGCAGTTAGTAGTGGTGATGATCAAAATTATTATGATGATGATGATAAACTGTGCAAGTCAGTAGTCAGTCCGAGTATATAACAGCAGTGAGGAAGTGATAAGGAAATGTTTATTTACAATAATGCTTTTGAAATGTTTGCATGCATGCTAATAATTTACTCATCATTTGTGTACTGTGAGAGAAAAAAAGAGAGATACAGTAATATAGTATGTTGATCATCATCATTTGTGTATCTTTTACAGTCTTATTAATTGTGTGTGTAGTATGTTTCGTGTATTAATGATCATGAGATGTGAAAGACGAAAAAACAAAACAAATGGGCAAGTCGTCCCGCTCTCTGCGTATGGAGATTTTTTTCATTCTGTGTTTTATAATGGTCAATTGGGATTTTGAACGCTCACTTACTGCTTTACACATAAACCGTGGTCGCAAATTTATTAATGGCTAATTTATGATTGCTCTCTCAGGGCTTGCCTGTTTGCTATGTCCAAATAGGGTTTGTGAATTCTCAGGCTTTGGCTTCATGTGATTGTAGCACACTACAATAGCTTTAAACTCATTTGTCGCATTTTGTACAAGTTTTACGCGATTGCTAGAGTGCAAAAGTTATTGACTGGAAGTACTATAGCTCTATTGTCATTGTTCACCTTCATATGATAGGACATAATGCATAGGTTGTTAGTTGAGCTAAGTAAGTTGATTGCATGGTATAGATAGTTAAAATATGGGATTTGATTTATGAGATAGTTTAAAGCTCTCGTCGTGGACGACTAAAGGGATAATGATTGCTACTCATGTTAAGCAAATAAGGTATCGTTTATTGCCGTGACTATGGGTGCAACATAGTGCACATAATGCATAATCACATTTCTTGTTTTGTTTCTTGCGTGATAAACAATTGGACTTGATTAGATAGTTAGGTTTACAATGTGGTATCGCACAGAATTATAGGATTATTTGATACTATAATGGTTTAGCAACAGTAAAAACTGTGAGTGCACAGAAACAATGCAATCATGTTGCATTATATAAATAGGGTTTCCAAGAAAGGATTTAAATTAGGAGCGCATTACTTGTCACTTTGGATGAAATGGGAAGGATGTAAGACAGCAGGGGAGAAGTAAACATAGTGATTGAAGATTGCAGTTCGTTATTAACGCTTTTTGACGCTGAATGGTTGTTTCTAGTGCCATATCCATGCCGTTCAGGTGATGTTTATTGATTATCATTATTTCCATCATCCGACCGAAAAGTGTAATGTGTACAGGGTAACATGGGTATTGCAGAAGTTTCAGTGTAGCACAAGCTAATAGGGATGGGATACACGAGCTGTTGCAGGCTGAGGAAAGTTCAAGTTGATAAGTGAAAGGATAGAAAAGGAAGAAAATTATGTGCTGTGTAGAATATAACAAGGGAGATGATGAAGTGGAAATGGTAGAAAAGACGGAAGAAGTCAAATTGAAAATAATAGTTTATTCCCATTGACGGAGACATCCTAAGCTGTGTGGAAGTATACAGGTCTATATATATATATCATACTATAAACGCATTTGAGGGGTGATATTATATCGTGTATATCGCTAATAGGATATTTATGGAGTTTGAAAAAAAAAATAACTGGATGAAGACAAACAGCTACTACTACTACTATATCAGTAGTATATTAAATGTGAAAGTCTAAACGCCTCTCTTCATGTACCATTATCATATAACTATATATTACATTTAGTTAGATAGAGTGTAAGGAATAATATGATTAGAGTGAAAAGAAGAGGACGCCGAAGAGCTTCTTTCTATAGAGATGAATCAAATTGTAGTGAGGAGAAGAAAATTGTTCCCAATCATGAGCCAAGGCAGGATTTATAAATAATGGTTTTCCTTTCACAAAGAGAGAGAGAGAGAGAGTAAGCCTGGAGACTAATGTATAGTGTATTACTACAAGGTACATGATAATATTTTTTTGGTACGAAAACTTGATATGATTTCTTGGTGTTTTCTCTCTGGTCTATTTCTATGTTATGTATGGATTATCGAGGAATACTAGACTTGTTTCATGAGGTAGGGTACATTAAAGTTCATGTCGCTGTAACTAACCACGTGGATATGGAAACTGCAACTCACCTCACACACAGTCAGCTACTATATACTACAGTTAAGGTGCAATTTGATGAATTTTGAGTTGCTTAGTTAGTTTGTGGAAAGATTAGTTTCATAATGGGAGAGGACTGTGGAAGAAAAAGTTATCTGTAGTTAACTGACTGAGCGAATGATGGATAGTTACATAATGCGAGGATTATGATTTTTTTAGCTATGCGTAGTAAGAAATGAATCAAAGGGAGTTTACGGGAGCCTAGTGACTGACTTCCATGTTAAGCAGTCAACAACGACAGTAATATTTATTTAATAAGTTGAATATGTTGGCTCCGAGCAGGCTGAAGAAAAATGTTTTTTTCCGATGATGATGGCAATGGTGATAATAAAGCATATGAAAAAATTATGTGAGGAGGATGAGGGGAGTTGAATAGGCTATAGTTTCACTTGACGATAGTTGATCATAGAATCCTGACTACTTGGTGATCCATTTATAGTTAGTATAAAAATAAAAGTTTTGGTGAACTAACTGATGATGATGATGATGATGATCGTCAGCTCAGCTCTGTATGTTGGGTCCAATAAGAATCCATTTGTTGAGATGCGTCAATATTATCATGTATTTTCACCGTTTCATAGAAACTGTCTCTCTATCTAATGTGTGCATCTGTATAAAATATGGAGTGCAGTTTGTTGTGTGCAAAGTTGCAAAGAGAAATACAAAGAGAGGGTAAACGAACGTTATATAAAAGTTGGTTACTTTACTAGTAGTTTTGTCTGATATATTAAAGATTAGGGACTGCATGGATGGTGGTACTGGAAAAGTAGGCCTAGTAGTTAGTTACTACCGACCGACCGACCGGGCTATATACACTTTTATATGACAACACACATGCATGCATGCATGGGAGCACTAATTGGACATTCCTCGCATAGTTTAGACGGAATATCATCATGGGCCTGGTGAAGTGAGTTTTTCCCCCTCTCCTCGTTCCTTTTTCTCGTGCTCCCCTCGCTGTCTCGCTCTCTCTCTCTTCCCGGGCAATATTCGTCGGGATCGACCGACCAATGTTCATCATGAACGTACCAGATAGCAGATAGACACACATTTTGTGCTGTAGTTTGACACACGGGGTAGAGTGAACACACTAGTAGTAGTAGTATAATAGAGGAGCAGGCACACATTATTGTTATGGATGCAGTATTGTATAATGATGATGAACCTTTCTCTCTTGTTTCTGTATTATGTATGTTGTGGACGAGAGCTCAACTTTTAGTTAGTTCGGTTTGGTTTTTGTTGTATGCTTTTTTGTGTGTCCACAATCCAAAGCAGTTATATTTTTGTAGTAGATTTGGTTTGGATGATTTCATTTTTGGAGTGAGAACGCGCTCCAGATATTGGATGATGTCGATGTATTTGACAACTCATAACGAAATACTGACTGGGTTAGTATTGAGTTGATGAGGGAAAGTTTGTTTCAAGGTTGAATTTACTGATGCATTTGGACGCTCATTCAAGGAGTTAGTGTTGAATATGAATGCTATAGGTGTTTTTGAATGTTTTGCTTGATTTTTGTAACGTTGGAGAAAGTAATGTACATAATGATGGTTAGGAAGGGAGTTTGTTAGTTAGCTAGGGAACTTGGATAATTTGGATTTTAAACGGTCAAAAGTAACTAATAATTATGTAAGAATGGGTTTGTTGTGTTGAGATAAGGTTGAAAGAGGGATGAAAGGGTCCAGTGAGTGAGTATAGGATCGTTATTAGATAGGTATGTGGACTGACTGGACCCTTGCTCTATGCGCATTATGAATGGAGTGTAAAATCAGGAGCGAGGAATGGTTGTGAATGTGTGCAGTCGTGTATGTAGTTTGTATTAGATGGGTTTTGAAAACGAAAAAAAAGCAATTATTGTGTGAGGTAATTTTAGTTGTATTATTTTGCATGCAAATATGGGGATTGAATAATGTGGCCTGCACTAATGAATTGAATGATTATTTTTTATGTGTATTTATTTGCTAAATTTGAGCAGCAATGAAAGGCAGGTGAAATAATGCGTTTTCCTTGTTGATTGATTTATTTAGAGCTTTTCTTAATATTTTTATTGCGCAATAGGTCAGTTGCAAAGGAGCCGTTTTTAGTTAATGATACATGGTCGTTGTAAATTTGCAATAAAATTTTGACCCACAGTGAGTATGCTACTCTTTTATCTGTAATGATTTGAAATTCCTTTTTTCTACCTTGTTGCACTCTGATCTTTTCACTGTGACGGCTCATGTTAGCTTTAGCATAATGCTCTCTCCTTTTTCACTTCATCGATGAAATGGTCGGGCGGGCATACTAAAAGGGAGAAAGAGAGAGATGGGTCGTTCAGCAGCTATATAGTGTGCCAATAGGAAGTTGGTTTTTATGATCCCCGTTGATCCTGTTAACGGTTATTGCATGTAAGTGAGTTGAGCGCCATTGCCACGACTACTTACCACTATATATAGCTTTGCATGGTCAGAATATAGATGTGTTTATGTGTGTGTACCCTGCAGAGTAATGTTTGGTTTACCGTTTTGGGTTGATAAAATGGCTTTTATGTGTTGTTATAGCTAGTTGGACCATATGCATTAGAGGATACGGGTTTTAATTAATTGACCAATTAATTGCTCTTTTTTGTGACTTGTAAAATGTTTTAAGCCGTTTGGTGCATGCACATGAGTAGACGGGGATTAAAAGGGGAATGTTGAGGAGCCTTTTAGAGAAGTGCTCAAAGCTGGATTCCATTTTATTTACCTTTCTCGGAGAAAAAACAAACATGGTCTGAGAGTCCACTCCATAAGTATTCATGGGATGAATGTAGTGATGGAAAAAGGATATAAAAAGTGACTATGGGATAATTGGGGAAAAAATAGTTAGTTAGAATAGTCTTAAGATGAGAGGGAGACGTCAAGCAAGGTGAAAGTTTTTTTTTTTGCGTTGCGTTGCGGAAGAAAAATGAAGAGTATTGGAGAGAGAAGCTGACAAATGAAAAGGGATTATTTTCAGTACTGAATGTGTCAAAGAGCGAAGGCAAAAGTGTGTACAAGATTATGAGAAAGTGTGGAAAAACGCTTGAGATTTTTTCTGTCGTTTTGTTTTCTTCTTCTTTAGTATATTATTTGACGCTGTGAGCATTTTCATTTGGGAAAAATAAGTTTCCAGAACCGAAAGGGAGAGAGAGATATGAGGGAAATAAGGGAAAGTTTGCAAACCTCTTATTCCATACGTAGACATTTATAAAGAGAGTACAAATGGTCCTTTTTTCTTCACGTGGAGTAATAGAGGAGCACAAAGAAGGAACAAAGGAAAGAAGTTAGAGTGACAAATAATATTGAGGGAAAGCGATAAGTGGAGATTCAGACTGACATTGTTTTTTTCGCATTCCTTACTTCCAATAATGCGTTTAACATGGTTCCTTCTTCCTCCCATGTATTTGTCTTCGTCTTTTCTATTTTTCTCCGTCCGTTTCTTGCCTCTTTTTGTCACTCTTTTTTTTCTCTTTTCTTCTTTTTCTTGCTATGTGTGTGTGTAATGCATCCCTTATAACTTGCTGAAATTGTGCCAATCCATGCCATATAAATAATGTAGTATAGTCTTTTGATTTTGGCTTTATGATTATATATTATGTTGTAATATAGATAGGATGATGATCATGAACCACTAACTCATTGCAGTACAGTTTGTATTTCATATTCTTATAAGGTATCAAAGAGTCATACAAGAGGTCTGTTGGTAGTCATTTTGTAAGTTGGTTGCATGTGATCAAAATTTTATGTTTGCCTTGCAGGTTTTTCCCTATGTGTCTATCACTTTGGTTCTTTTTCTAGCATTTCTTGTAAAATGGTTGATATTGGATTTAGGATAAGTGTCGGTGGTGTTGTGTGTGAAGAAAAGTTGATTTTTACGTTACCAAGCAAGTGGTGTAGCATGGAAGAAGGAACGTATTATACGTATTACTATCTACGTGTAGAGAGAAAGATAGATGAATGCCTGTCAGCATAGGGGAAAAAAGAGGCATAGACCTTTTGTATATTGATTGTATTGCTTTTTTTTTTCTTCTCTTTCACTTTTGCCTCTGTTATCCGTACAGTATGGATGTGTAGTAGTAAGTAATAGTGGTCCATGTACGCATCCCAATTTCTGTTGGCGGTATATGTAGCATTTTGTGTATGTAATGTATAGTTAGTTAGTATGTAATAGTAATGCTAGTATGTAAGGGACTTATGTGTGAGCGACTAAAAAAAGGAATAAGAAAGGAGAGCGTTTCTGACTTTCTCACACACACACACACACACCATAGTATATGTAGAGAGAAAATGGTTGTCTCTCTTGATTCATTTCTTACTTTCTTTTCCGCTCTCTCTCTTTTTGTGGGCCTTGTCGTCACTTTTCCTTATTTGCTGATCCAACTGTTCCATACTAGTATAGTGGTAGGTATTTAGGTAGCAAGGGGGTTAGGAACAAAGTGACTTGACTTTGACAGGAAGTTGTACACACCAGAGAGAGTGTGGAAACAGCCAGTGGCATATAAAAGGGAAAGAGAAAATGATGAGCCAATTTCCAGAGCCATATAGTTTGGTGATGTGATGTGTTTTTGTGTGTGAAATGTGATGTAAGGACGGAGACAGATGGATGAATGAATGTTATACATATAAGGGAAGGGTATCAATGGATAGTGTAGTATAGAGTATTAGACACAGTAGGGCGATTAGTTGAGACGGCAAGGAAAATTTATGCCTCAATTTGTAGATAATTTTAGGAGAATATATATCTTGTTGTGAAGTGACTCTAGAAAAGAGTTGTTGTGATCTTTTCAATTCAAGTAGTTTGTTTCTTGTTTTGTTTTTGGTATAGTTGGCTTGTTTGGAAAAAGAGTACAAAAAAATTCTGTTTTTTTTGGGTCTTTTTGTAGGAATCATATGGTATGTAATGAGAGAATCAGAGAGTAGATAAAAAGTTTGCGAACATTTGTAGCAGCAACTGTTTTTTTTTTGAGAGAGAGAATTGGAAAAAGGATGGATGACTTTGGCGATTTTTCTTGGTAGCCTATAATTTGGTTTTACGAGGAGAACACTGTGACAGACTGACTGGTTGTGCAGTCGTTATTATTAGTTTAGGAGGCATTAGTTGCGTTGTCAATGGCGTCGATTAATGGCAAGGAGATCTTGTGGTCTCTTGTTATAGTGCATAATATATCCTTTGTTTTATCCTGCAGTGGATCTAAATGGGAGCGTATAAATGTTGGGTTCATGTGGTTCCCTTTGGAATGTTAGTTCCTTTTCCTGGAATGTTCGGGATGGAAGAATGTTTGTGCACAAACTTTGGTTAACTGAGGCTTTTGTGATTTTCTTTGGAGGAGGAAAAGTTGAAAAGCTTAAAATCCTGTGGTAAAGCAAATGCGTGCTTTGTGAAGGTGATTCTGGTAGTAATTGGATAAGGGAAGGTAGTATGGTTCATTGTTAAGCCTGAAAGTCATATGAGCTAACTAACCGACACTTTATATAGTACGGGTTTTGGACTTGGCTCTTTATACAGTGTCGTTTTGTTCCTCCTGTTTTGAGATTGCATCAAGTTGCACCAAACAATGATGTAATTTGCTTTCGATAGAAGTTATGGTAGTTAATAATATTTTTTACCTTGCGCTTCAATTCATGCAGATAATATACTGCATGAGAGAAATGAATTCTCTTATAGAATTTTGAATTTTGAAATTGGAGTTTCTAAATACTACAATGTTTTGTTGCATCACTAGTTGGTTACTAAAAGTGCATAGTATTGAAGATATTGTATTGTGAAATGCTGTTGATCTTGTGTGCATAGAGTGGTAGAGGAACATGATCATGTAAGAATTCCAGATATGAGGATAAATATTTTAGGTTCGGTTTCGTATATGGTAATCCTGGTATGTTCCAAGTATTTAATCCATGCAAGACATTGGACATTCCATAGATTGTTGGCAGTTAGTATCTCTCCATTGGCCGTCAAATTGTAGAAGGAGGGAGTCTACAGCATGACAATATAATTTTGCCAAATGATGGTGATTTGTTATACTATAAAGCTTTTATAGTTTCTACAGCTCGTAGTATTTGTGCATGCCTCATGCTCGCATATAGTACGGCTGGAGCATATTGTATGGATAGGGTGGTTGATTTCAAAATTCTAAATGTGTGTGAGTATATAAGTAGGTAAGTGTTGTTAAATGTGTTGAGCCTGATTTAAGAAAATAGTTTATTGCGCCACCTTGGGAGAATGACAATGGTCTCATGTAAATTGGACGATGACGTTAGCCAACAATTTAATGTGTGTATGTGTGTGGTTGCGTGCGTGCGATAACTCAAGATAGTCAAATATTTAAAATGCAGAATCCATGTGTACTATGAGTAATGCATACGACGTATAGATTGGGTATATAGAGTACAGTTAGTAGTAGTCGTTAGGTGTAGACAACTATACACAGGGCTTATAGTCACTTACTAGTCTGATTTACATGGGAAGCAAATGGTGCAGCATTCTCAAAATGCCATTGTATTCGTATTGTGTGATTCACATAGGAAGCCACTATGCAATGTCCATTAGCGCATCATGGTTCATCTATATATGATTAGTGGTTATCGCAAATCTGAGAGTGACTGATGTGAGTTGTGAGTAAATGATGAAGTACTGAAACTGGGGATCAATTTCCCATGCCGTTTTGTTGTGCACGCTGCAAATCTAATGTGGTACACACAAGGGAAAGAAACAATGTGACAAATTCAATAGTATTGGTTTATAGCTATGGAAATGTGCGGAGTTGTTAGGTATATGAGTGTACTGTGCGGGCGGACCATATAGTGACCACATGCAGTTAATATTATTAACATAGCGTATATTATATAGTGTGTTAGCAGGAGTGCAATGCATTTTGATTTGCAATATAAGATAGATGGATGGTGTGATATTTTTTCTTGATTGTTTTGAATAAGTAGGGACAAACATGCTGGTACTTGGAAATGGTTGTAGTATAGTGTTGGTAGTTAGTTAGTTAGTTAGTTAGTTAGTGAACAATTGGTTTAAAGTGGAGTAGTAAAACCATGTGTGTGCCATGTTGTTACTCGAGTGGGGTCCACAATAAGTACAATAGTAGTGGGACTGACGTGTTTTTGACTGTGATTACAGGACGCAATGAGCTGATAGCCCGCTACATCAAATTAAGAACAGGGAAGACAAGAACAAGGAAACAAGTGAGTTCTCACATCCAGGTGCTGGCTAGAAGAAAAATGCGTGAAATCCAAGCCAAGCTGAAGGTAACTTTGATACAGAAATGTTTGATTTTTTTTTGCATATATAGTTATATTTAGTTGATGATTTTAGTTTTTTTTTTAATTTTCGTTGTCATTTGGATTCTCATGAGAGAATTATAATTATTTTTGGAATGGAATTCAATTTAATGCACACACATGCACAAAGACACTGATATCGTAGTAAATATAGTTATGTTGGTTGTATATATGTGGATTTTGATACGACATTGTGATAAGGCTGGAAAAGTACATGCTTTGTTGTTTAATTTGGAAATGTATCAATGGTAAATACAAGAAGGAATGCATTTTTTTCTCCATTATTATGATGCAATGTGTGTTTTTGTACCATGTCTGTGTGTGTGTGTGTGTGTGTAGGGATTAAGTAAGTACTGAGAGTTGATTAAAATGAATGGATTTGGAGTGTCCACAATATTTGAGAGGATATGGTTAGGTCATGTTATTCTTGGATGGATTTGAATTTGTGGAAGGGAGAGAGAGAGAGAGAAAGAAAATTTTTTGGAAGGAAAATGAATGATATTATGTTTAGTTATTAGAATGAGTTGTGGAGTTGATGTCACCTCATAATATAATAAAATGTCAGGATGGTGATAAAGTAGCAAGAATTGTGATATCTATTAAAAGTTCCTCATTTGTCCTTGTCATTCCTTTTTCTTTTTCTTTCCAAATGGTGAAGCAAAATCAAGACCAACAGGCCAAAGACACACAGAAAGCGCTTCAAACAATGTCCTCCATGTCAAGCGCACAAATTGTATCTGCGAGTGCAATGCATAATAAGGCTACGGCCGCTGGGCTAGCTAGCTTAGGTTTGGGAACTCCTGTCCCTTACACTGGAGCGGTGAGTTTTGATATCTCAACTTTACTTATTGGATAAAAATTTGTGTGTGTGTGTTTTTTTGTGTGTTTTTTTTGTTCAGTGAGTATGTTTTATGCATAGTGAGTTAGTTAGTTAGCTGTCTCGGACGTCAAATGTCAAATAATGAATGCAAAGAATTTGTGTGAGAGCCGATGACTTTGTCTATGATTTATTTGATAGGATAGTAAATACGAGCTGAAAAAAGGAAGATTGTTATTTTTGTATATGTTCATTATTTATTATTATTATCACGCGAAATGTGGAAGGTATATATAACAATCCATTGCTGTGATTTTTTCTTTTTTCTTATTGAGGATGAGTTCTTAGTTTTTTTCAGCACTTGTGTATGTGTGTGCATCTTTGAATTTGCATGTATGAGTAAAACTAATTGAATTTAATTGTATTTTTTTCTGCAGTTTTGGCAAGCAGGTTTACAACCCAACTCACAAGAGTAAGTTACATATTTCATGTTGTGTGATTCATGTTTCATGAATGATGATGTGGAAACTTTAGTATACAATGTATTATGTGCAAAGGATTCTCACTTTGTGTCTTTCGTTTTTTGTGCGTTGAAACCAGTTTCATTTTATACGTTTTTGTACTTTTTCTTGAACTCTATTATGGGGAAGGGAATTCAAGATGATGTATAGAAAGAATCCTTTGTCGGCATTTTACATAGTATTTGTTTCATATTTCACGTTTTTTTTCTGTCTTCTCTGACTGTCATTTGATGTGCAAATGATTTTAAATGGATTGTGTTTGTTTTTTGTGTGTGTTTAGTATCAAGCCGTTTCCACCTGGCGTGTACTCCAGTAGTGGGAAATCTCATCCCACAGGGAATGGTGGTGGTCCTGAAGTTGGCGTCCCGACTCCAACGGGATCCACGTGGGAAGGAAGAGCCATAGCATCCCCAAAGCTTTGTCTCGTCGAGTTCTCCGCTTTCATGGAGCAACAGCGAGATCCCGACACAGTACGTACCAACCAATTTTTTTTTCATGTTGAAATTTTCTAACTAGATAGCACGTAGAAAGTTAGTTGGGCTATAATGGGTTCATCCATGCCATGGGATGGATGACCTTGTGATTTATTGAGAACTACTGGATGATGGTTATTGACCGTTGTGCAGTTGCAGTTGTAATGGGTTTAATAGCTGAGACAGGATGAATTGAAATTTTGCCAAAATGTGGGTGTAATAGTTGTTAACAGGTTGTTTGCTATATTATTGGTGTTGGATTTTGTTGTCTTTGGTTTGAGCTAGGGTGAGAGGATATGATGGAGGTTTTTCTATGGGAGTGGAGTAAAAAAGTTCCCGTGTTAGTTTAGTTAGTTACCGTATGAATTGAGAGAGGGAACTGCTGAACTACACGTTGTGGATAACATGAATATAATGGAGTTTTTTTGATGGTTGGTGATTAATAAATTTGTGGTTTGTTCTTTATTTACAGTATCAAAAACATTTGTTTACGCATATTGGACCCGTCTCATACTCAGATCCCGTGTTAGAGGTATGTTTGTTTGTATTGAAAGATTATTTGGGAGAATTTTTTTGTTCGGTGGTTGAGAGATTGTTGTTGTAATTGTGTTTGTTATTGTTGTTTACAGTCAGTAGATGTGCGACAGATTTATGACAAATTTCCTGAGAAAAAAGGTGGGCTTAAAGAGCTATATGACAAAGGACCGCAGAATGCTTTCTTTCTTGTGAAATTCTGGGCTGATCTCAATTCCAACATCCAGGATGAATCTGGTGCATTCTACGGTGTGACGAGCCAGTAAGTTGTTTTGTTTGGATGGAGGAGGTTTTTGTTTTTGTGGGTAGTGGAACTCATGTTTGATTAATTTTGTTGTCGTTGTGTGTTTTGTCCAGGTATGAGAGCAATGAGAACATGACAATCACATGTTCTACCAAAGTCTGTTCATTTGGGAAGCAAGTGGTGGAGAAAGTGGAAACTGAGTACCCAAGATTTGAGAATGGACGGTTCGTCTACCGAATTCATAGGTCTCCCATGTGTGAATACATGATTAATTTTATTCATAAGTTGAAACATCTGCCCGAAAAGTACATGATGAACAGTGTGCTGGAAAATTTTACCATTCTCCAGGTAATTATGAGGGATATTATTATGGGTTTGACAGATATGGGTCGGAAATAATGCCGTAGTAAGGGAGGAATAATGCATGTGTTGGATTCCATATAGAAACTGATGTTTTTGTTTGTAATTTATAGGTTGTAACAAATCGAGAAACTCAAGAAACCCTTTTATGCATTGCGTACGTGTTTGAAGTGTCATCCTCAGACCATGGAGCTCAACATCACATTTACAAACTAGTGAAAGAATAGCCATGTATAGCTAGATATATAAAGTGAGTGAGGAGAGTCTTCAATCTTAATCCTTTGCCTCTAGTAATAAGAAGACTAGATATATACATATATATAATGGATGTAACATTTATTATTATTATGTATCCTTTAAGTAAGTCAAACAGACAGGTACAATGGGAGAAACAAATATATAGAATAATAACTCTGTTCACTCAAAAAACAAGCACATGATTAGATGTTTTTTTTTCTTTGTGTTGCACAAAATGGGATAGGGACGAATTAACAATATACTACGCATGCTAACTATACATACAATGTTTGTGGGGGCATGCAGTACATACAGGGAGAGAGAGGGATAGTGAAAAAAAAAGAGGAAATATTATGAATTAAGAATGTAGTTTTGTCGCGAATATACCATATGATTGTTGTACTGTGTGCTCCATGAACAATGTTGTTTAGTGTATGTGTCCCCAACAGAGAGAGAAAGAGAACTGTGTATTTTGAAACTTTGTAAAAGTTTTAAGTATTGGTCATATGTATTTTCATGTGTTTTTTTTAGGACAGGATTTTCACCATGTTGTACTACTGTATCCAAGTTGACTACCTTAAAGGTATATTTATAAATGATGAATATTGATATGTTTGATGAGATTTTATCTTTGATGAAATTGTAGATGACATGAATTGGACCAAGTGCCTTGTAATATTCTGAAAGGAAATAATAGCATACTGTACAACTTCTGCTGTATGATTCTAATGTTTTTATCGTTGAGTACTGTAGATAGGACGTAAATGTGTTTAATAGGTTTTCTAATGGAACCAACCATATGCATATAGACGGTCGACATATGCAACCCTTTGTGTAGTTTGTTGGTGAGTTTAGTATAGTTAGGTGTAAAAAAAAACACTCAGTGTTTTTTTTAATTCAGTATCATCATCATTATGAACCAACATCTCATTTCTATGTAATAATAATTATCATTACTGTAATATGTCTCTTGTTCGTAATGTTGAGTTGTTGATTAAATCTGTAGTTGATTTATTTTGTTTTGTTGGCAATCGTGTATTTTTTAGAATCTTTTGGTGTAATATTATATCCTAGTCTGTGAGAAAAGCTTTTGCTGGTTTGTTCTCAAAAATTATGTTTGTTTTAAATATATATTGTTATGATACACTGTATATGCTGTATTCGTCTCCCAAATGGTAGTACACATATATGATCTATTTATAACATGAGTATATATATTTATATGATCCTCCAGAAAAGGTTGTTGTCACCAATATCAATCATCATTCTTGTAACGTGAAAGTTATAGTAGCCGGTTAGTTACTTTAAGATTAGGACAGTTTTTGTTTTGTTTTGCAGAGCTCAGTTTTTTTTCCCGTGTCATTTGTCTTCACCTTTTTATTTTCCTGGACTATAGGTTTGTGATTCACCATTGTTTATTGTTAGTAATGTTGAATGACATTTATAAATTGTCATAATAATGTATTTATGGATTTGTTTGAAAAAAAATATGCTTATTGTGTGCCAATAGAACTTTTTCTCCCCCTACTTTTGACCTTTTTTTTTGTCTTGTTTGAGTCGCAACGTTGATCTTATAATGTCTATAATATACCATAGTGTCATTACCACTTGTTTTATTTATAATGTGGATACAAATTTTATTTATGTCTTGTAATTCTCATGTTTAATATCAACAAAGGGACTGTTCACACACATACAGATATACACACTTTATGTATTGCATGGATCTTTGAAAACTTCAGTCAGTTTTACTTTTTTTTAGGCGAAAGTCGCAGCTCATTTGATTTTTTTTGTATGCCATCCAAAGGTCCATTTAAGATTGTATGCAAATCAGTAATAACGTCTGATCATATGATGAAATAATAGTAAAGCTATAGTATTAAACAGTTTTCACAGGTCACTTTAGATTTTAACTGTAGTGAAATGTGCATATCCTGGAGTTGTAACTTTATCATGGCTTGATTGACTTGTTAAATTTCAAAGTAAAGTTACTGTTGAACTGTTTGGACTTTGTCTTGTAAATTTTATTCAGTCAGCCAGCATAATGTGTATGATTAGAAAGATTCAAAATTTTCTTGACCGATTTGATGGACCATGCATTGATTGACAGTGAGTAAAATCTGTTGTTTTCAAAGTATTTTGAAGAATGGCAACAGACATTGTAACTTGTAATGGGCAGTTGCAATATTGATCTCTGAAGGAAAATGTGATCATGTTATTTCTTGGATGGGAAATGCTGAGCTCGTGCGTATTTACTACGTGTAGAAGTATAAATAGTTATCATTATATAATGCATAATATGGTAGGCGTACAATGAACAAATCATAAAGTGTCATGAACAACCAAACAAAAGAGCTGAACTCACACATGCTAGCATGTTTAATTTTTCATGGATCATTTTGGAGTAATATGCTTATGTTGGAAGGAATTTCTGTATTTTTTTGCTATGCGTATTTTAAGTGTGCACAAAGTCAAACTTGTTTTGGCCAAAGACTGTAAGATCTTGTGTTTTTGTTTAAAAAATTTAGTAGACGACAAATAAGCGACCAGAATTATAAAAGGCGTTTTAATTGTTTACACGTGCAGTTTGAATATGTTATAACAAAAGGGACATATTGTAACAAATGATGATTATATAGGCAACTATAGTATTGGTTCTTTTGATACGTAAATTCTACAACAAGAAATTTACATGATAGTGCATATGGTTTTTAATAATAATCAATATAAATCTCTGTTGTTGCTAAAGAAATGAGAGGATCAATACAATGTCCGTATTTATAGTGTGAAGATGCCAAATGTAAATAGCCATAAACGTATGACCAAAAGCTCTTTTTTTTGTGAAACTGAACAAACCAGAAGAATATACATATAATGTGTAAGTTTATTAACATTGAAACTGTAGTGTGTACACTTTGTTCTTACGTTGTAGCTCATTTGTTTCAGAGTATAGCATATATATTCGCTCTATATAATAACTAGTATTACATCGTGTAATAAACTGAGGTTTCGGTGTCAATATACGGTGAACTTGTTTTGCTTTCAATGAATGTATTTGTGATCTGTGAATCTAAAATCACAAGCAATGTGTATGAATAATTTGTCACTCTATCTGTCTTCATCTTTTGTACAACTCTGTAGCTGGAGGAAGAGTGAATGAATAAAAAGAACTCACAGTATTCACTGTAAAATAGGTGCATTTGTTTTCAACTCATTTGAATCTCATGTAGAACTCATCTTTCAGAGCAGACTGACTTATCACAGCATGCTATGTACGTTTAGTTAGTTTTAGTTGTTGAGTGTTGAGAAACGAAATATAAATGAATGCATGTATCTTTTTAGGGCGGAAAGCCATGGCTACGCCCTATATGCATCGTGCCGAAATCCGATGGTTAACCTTTTCGGTCGCAATTTTGAAGCTACGACTACCAAATTTTGCACACATGTAGATGAGCATGGTGTTTAGAGGTGTATTGATTTTCATAAACATCGGTTAATGGCTTCATACACTTTAAAGACAATTAAGCTCAATTTCAGGCTAAACACCGTTTTTACAAGTCTGACAAAAATTCACATGGTAACGTCAGTTACACAAACTTATATCCAGTCCAA
>Ga0210040_10002381_pt1 | contig 26615 bp, 15 predicted proteins | sample CryGeyCG12114_NA_FD_185462 | JGI IMG/M metagenome (GOLD analysis project Ga0210040, IMG submission 185462) | Groundwater microbial communities from aquifer - Crystal Geyser CG19_WC_8/21/14_NA (SPAdes) (version 2) | ecosystem: Environmental > Aquatic > Deep subsurface > Groundwater | place: USA... | reverse complement strand
ACTGTTACTGACAAACGAAAGAGCATCGGATTGGAATATTTCAGGTGCATATACTAGAGGGTCTAAGGAAGACTTAGAAAGTGTTTTTAAGAAAATTCCTTACGAACATACTTCGGACTTACATTGTAAGTTATAAGTGACCAGACGAGGAGTAATTGTCCAATGCTAACAAACTAACTACCTATCCATATAAATATGTAGCTTCTCGATTTCCACTATGTACGTACAATACACATGCATGACTATTATAACCTTTGGTAATTCGGGGATCTTCGGAGTTTGCATCCATGCGAGAGGAAACAGACACTGAGGATGAGAAAGACTGCAAATAAGGCCAAAAGGATGGCAAAAGGGATATCATTTAGACGTGGGATTCCTTTGCCCGGTGCTATACATTCTGTGGCATTGATCATGAATCCAACAGACCAGCCAAGATTTGTTCCTCCAATCTAATAATAATTTTTTTTAATGATTATTGCTCATTCAATGATTTTTTAGGGAATCCTAAACACAAACTTAAAATGAACAAACAAACCTTATTCGTGAATCTCAAGTTCTCCCAAGTCTCTTCAGTAAAATTGTACACTGAGGTCAGGAAAGTATAAGCATAGCGAGATTCAAAACATAAGTTTTCCAAAAGTGATACAGAAAGTTCTGAAAGTTATAAACAGAGTTTTCCACAGTTCCTTCCATATTGACTTCCATTGGGAAGACTTTAAAAATAGTTTTAATTTCTTACGTGTTTTATTCTCTTGCTGTAAAAATAAAAGCTCTGGACGGGACAAGGAACATATGATTCTAATTTTTCTTAAAAATTCACTTTGATTGTTTGTCTCAGGAAGTAAAAGATCATTTGCCACATAGCCAAAAGTTGCAAAAGCCTGAAAATTTCAATCACATCAGTCATATTAAATGCACAATACCACCATCCGCAAAATCTTCTTTGTCTCTCCCTATAACATACAAACATACCAAAAAGGGCTTTTCAGTAACATTGCTGGGAATATGACTCAAATCGAGACAGTATGGTGAATCCCAATGGTAACATGAACTAGACCTCAATAGACTACTGATTTTCACAGCACAATCTCCATCATTACTGGATCCCACAAAAGAAAAAGTTGCGTCATTCTGTGCATGAAATTCCCCAAAAACCATTTAAATATCTGACGGAACAACAGGATTTTCTGATACATACTTCACACTACAAGCAAAAAAACTCACCACAAACGTAGATAAACCTATTGAAGCGTTCACACATGGCAATGAGATCAGGTCGGAATATTTTACATTCGTCACTAAGCCATAAGGTTCACAAGGGCTAGTAATGTTAACAACTCCTGAAGTAGTGTTGGAATAATCCTGAAAATGTTGCAACATCCTTTTAGAAACAATTTAAATCCAACTAATCGCACTATCACTTGGTTAGTTAGTTAGTATACATAACATTACCTTTATGAGCATATAACGATACCGGTTGAATGCCTGATCGTTCCCAAAACATAGGAAACTTTCACTAAAAACTGTGTAACTTTGACCAAACAAGTCAACCTCAAAAAGGGTCACATTTTCTCCCTGCTCGATAAACTCACTTTCTGCATCATTCAACTCAATAGCTAATTGGGTGGATGCACCGCCCATATCTAAGGAGCCAACCGTAGTCATTTTCTTGCCTCCCTACAAAAAAATACAAACAAAAAAAATAATCGAAAAAATTCAAAATCAAATCACATAAATTATATAGTAAAAACTATACTTACATGACTTTCCAAAGTCTCGGTCAAATAATTGGCAGTTATCCATGCACTCAACCCTTCCACCGGCCCCGAGATAATGCGTATATCATTCTCATTAAATTTCAAACCAGTAGTTTCCAGATAGTGGACCACAGCGTCCAAAATTTCAGTCACAGTCGATGGACTATCTAAACTAACTCCAGAAATTGCCATCATTGTAGTGAGATAAATGTTAAATAAACGTTCTTTAAATCCTATCCTGCTAACTAACTTTAACAACCGCATGCCAGCCGTAGCTCCAAAAAACACTTGTGCATTCTCCATGGACTCATCCAGAATCTTATTTTTCGTCTCTGTGAAACATGGATCCAGAAATGCGCTCACATTGTACGACTCTATATTTGCTATTCCTCCTAAAAAACAAAAAAAAATCATCCACTTGCTCAAAAAAAAACTGCAAGCTATACAAGCCAAATGCAATCCGCACAGAGCATTATCCTACGCCTCCATGCTGTTTAATGTTTACTGCTGTCAGTAGTTAGTTAGTTAGTGTGAAAGTATGAGTGAACGTACACGGACGGAGCAGTAATGTTTGCAAATGCAAAACAGCATGGAGCAGCAGTATGGAAAAAGAAGCAACAGGCTATATTTACAACAACTATATCCCACTCGCACATGGGATATTATTGCACTATTGCACATGTCCCAGTCTCAAAGCCTATTGAGTGCAGCATTGCAATATGACGGGAGTTGAAGAAAAAAATCGCCCAAGTGTGCATTTCCTCACGATGATACACATTTTGTATGGCAAGCATTACATGTGGGGTTAGAAGAATGTTAGAAATGGGAACGAACCAGGTATAACGCAGCTATGCACTTGCTGCACTTCTCCAGTATTGTTCACTTTGACTCCTGGCCAACTGTAGAGCATCAGTTGCGTATGAGTGGACCCAGCATCAATCACAATGGCATACTAAAGAAACGGGAAATAATTATTTATTTGACTCACTGTATGTAATGAATAGGGAATTGATTTTTGGGAGCATTCACTAACTAACTAAAAGTGCTAAAGGCTTCTGGTAGATTTTCTGATTGATTCTGGACAGTAGGAAGGACTTTGTGCGAAAAAAGAGCAATTATTGTATAGAGTTGGCATGTCGAGGGTACGTTAGTTAGATGTAGTTAGTATGTGAAGACGAATGGAAGGCTCTAATTAATTAAATTTGAGGTTTCCTTGGGAGCCGTCAATAAATTTTGACATTTCAAGATATCAGAAATTGCCATTGAGATAACGTCGTATTTCAGAAAAGTGTGCATCTAGCTAACTATACTAACTACACCATTGCGAAATGAAGTATCCAATATCGTGCATTCCCAGTAATGATCACTCGTTTTTGTAAAATGACCTTCATTAACCAATACTGAATAGTTATAGGCATTTGGTTTCTTATTAAATGGATTGAATGTATCTCTTTTCCTATTCTTAAGGTATTTCCCCCTATTGGGCATTTCCGTTCGTAATTTGATTTCCCAAATAGCGCAAATTGCATGCCAAGGGTCATTTTAAGTATAAACTAACATGCAGAATCTTTCTCCAAAACTTTAAGTCAAGCTCTACTTTTTTCCCTCATTTCATTCGGGTTTTCCAGCAAAGTTCATTTGGAATCTATGCTTCACAAAATGAAAAAAAAATCTAAATCCTCTTTTTGCAAAGCAAGCTACGCTCATGGATAACAACAGCGCATATTCTAAGTTTGGTTTAGGTGAGCAAGTAAGTTAGCAACCGAACCAATATTTGCTAATTGCCATGTCCTAGCCGTTTACCTGATTTCTGGGAAGCCACAAAATAATGCATGCAGGCATGCACAGATATTGTAACTAACTAACCAACTAAAAACTATACACCACTACTACTATCTCATGCAATTATGATTATCGCTGCGTCCAAAAACCAAGTTAGTTAGTTAGTTAGCATGAGGGACTCACCAAGGTTGAGTATCGTAGTCTTTTGATACAACCATTATATGCATGCATGCATATACACACATGTTTGATTTACATGATTTCTTCTTTACGGAATTATAAGAAACAATCAACAGGTAAAAAATTTGGCCTATCTAAACAACTGAACTATGGAGCCAAGACGAGCCTCCATTGCTTCTCATTCCATATAGTCTGACCACATAGTCTAGCATACATATCCAGGAGTAACATGTTATTGCAATGACGGAGTTAGTTATAGTTAGCTAGTTATCAAGTGTACAACATTGTAGGTAAACCAAAAAATGTACGTCTTTGGGATCTCATGAAGAATGCAAATATTCCCCACAGGCCAGCTTGACGTCAACTTATTATTATGGTCAGTCTCACAGCATAAACTAACCTAGCCAAATCTATAGCGTATAGCGTACTCTACATATTTCTCCATTTGCATGGAATCCGTTTGAAAACGGTCAAAAATTGAACATCAAAACACCAGTTATTTCTTTTTCATCTCAATTTTTTTTTAAAACACAAGTATTGAATTGATGAAGCGAGCCAAGTGAGTTAATACATTGTGAATACTTGATGCCAGACTTGGAACTGGGACGTTGGATATATACGACTTTTAGGGCGAGTACAAAATGGCAAGTTTTCAAATATAAAACAAACTCATACAAAAAATATCATGGCCACCTCAAAACTAATCTTATTCTACCGATTTTATTGTGTAGAAAATAATCTTTCTAGTAGTTGTCGCACTATCCTGCCAACAACAAATCAGCGGCCAGTTGGACGAAGAAACAGATGATGATTTAATACAGGAATTTCTCAACTCCCAAGGAGGAGTAGATTTAGATTCTTTCAATAGTGCCGAGGTAGAGGATGAGCCCAAAAACGTAGATCAGTCCCCTGAACTGGTCAATCCTCCCCTCAACCCCTCTTTCCCAGCTAAACCGCTCTCAAAACCCAACAAAAATGACAACAAAGATGTCATCACAGAAGAAGCTCCTTGTGAATGTGTGAAATACTTTTTGTGCAATGTGGACAATGGAACCGTAATCACTGATGGGAACGTATTGGGTTTGATCGATATTCGATTGGGCGGGAGCAAACAGTCACCTTGTCCGCATTATTTCGACATTTGTTGCAAGGTGAGCAAAAAATATTGACAATTTGTATGTACATGCAAAAAACAAGCTCACGAGTCTTGGTTTACGCAACTTTCAGAATTTGAAAACAGAGCCAGAACAATCCCTACCGGCTCCAGCCACATTTAAGCACTCCGTCTGTGGCAAACGGAATATCGGCGGAGTCGGGTTTCGAATCACGGGTGCATATGATGGGGAAGCTCAATTCGGCGAGTTTCCATGGATGACTGCCATTGTGAGACAAGAGAACCAGGAGGGTGGGAAACCCCCATTGAATATATTCGTGTGTGGCGGTTCACTTATTCATAGCCGAGTCGTCATGACGGCTGCGCATTGTGTCTTTGGGTACGTTTAGGCGAGAGCCGACAAAAACCAAGAAAATGCAATGCAAATCGTAACTAACTGACTGAATTTTGCATTGAATACATTTTAAAATTAAATGGAAAACATGCAGCCTAACTAACCCCAAATCTAACCAAACGCTTAATACGTTTTCACTTTTTTCCCAGACGGAGACCATCAGAGTTAAAAGTCCGTTTGGGCGAATGGGACACACAAACGCCTGATGAATTATATCCACATCTTGACCGTCGGGTAGAAAAAGTGAGTTTCCCTCACATTTGATTGAGGCCGTCTGTTTTTTTTTTGCATACCATACAACTAACTAAACATATGTACTATGGGAAACCTGTCGCTTATACATTTGTTTCCATACCTACAGGTGGTAGTAAAAGAAGACTACTATGCCGGGGCCTTGTACAATGACATTGCTTTGCTGTTTTTAAGTGAGGACGTTACATTTGCTCCCAACATCGATACAGTGTGTCTGCCCAGCCCTAACATCAATTTTGACGGCCAAAGGTGTTTCGCATCGGGTTGGGGAAAAGACTCGTTTGGTAAAACCATAACTTTGATTTTCTTAACATTACGAACAAGAACAATATTAGTTAATTAGTTCGTTAGTTGGTTAATATTTAGTTTTTTTCCTGGGCATAATTTAGGCCAAGAAGGGAAGTACCAAGTAATTTTAAAAAGGATTGATCTTCCATTGGTTCCGTCGGAAAGTTGTCAACGATCATTGAGAACGACTAGACTTGGTCCATATTTCAAATTACATGACTCGTTCGTCTGTGCGGGAGGGGAAAAAGACAAGGATACTTGTCGAGTAAAATTTTAAATTTTATACAGACTCGACATTACATGGATTTGAATGATTAGCAAGATATTTTTCTAATCGAATCTGATTATTTTTTAGGGTGATGGAGGGTCCCCATTGGTGTGTCAATTACCAGGATCTTCTTATTACGTGCAAGTGGGGATCGTAGCATGGGGCATAGGATGTGGAGAAGAAGGGATTCCTGGTGTATATGTGAACGTGCAAAAATTCGTACCGTGGATAACAGAGAGGTTTTTACAGGCAAAACTTGAGCCCAAATATTTTGAAATTTCTTGAGTGTGTCTGATCATTGGAGTTTACTACTAACTATTTACCACTATGATAGAATCAATGCAATTTTAAAACTTCATATTTGACAGTTTTTGATGATGCCACTAATTTGCTATATCTCATATGGAATCATTATCAGTTTGGTTTTCCGTGATCAGTGATTTACGTACGCTAATAGTTTTGGATGTAATATTTGATCCCCCTTATTTGAATGCATAGAGAGTAGTAATTATATGTAGACGAAAACTGGTTTGAATGAATATAAAATTTCTAAACCAATCTCCTACCAATATCCTAAAGTTCGTCCTAAAAAATACGTTTGGAAATTCAAACCTAATTAACTTACCCCATCAGGGATTCGTCTTGAAACAATATAAAGCATTATACAAGTGATGATTCCACACACACCGAAAATGCCTCCTATAAAAGACAGGCAAAACCAGCGGCCAGATTGGTACGTCCCGGCGTCATTAGCTGTAAATTACAGGTAGAAGATAAGTTAGATTCCAATATGAATCAATGTAATTTTTTTAGCGAAATGAATGATAAAATATGATTATAAAAAACATACAAGTATTTCCAAGCAGTAGTCGATCATTTTCTTCAATTGGATACGACGAAATGAATTTGCTTTTATCCAGAATGGAATTGTGACGGTCGATAATCACGTATGAGGAATCTACCGGTATTCCCTTGAAATACAAAAATAGCATTTACAAGAATTAATTCGATTCATTGGAACAAAATTGTGCATCATACAGGCAAATATAACATACATACGAATCGAGTCGATCCTATTATTTACCTTTGCAAGACAGTATTGATTAATAATTTCTCCAACTGTTTGATCCCTATCGATCCGAATCTGATGAAATCCAGAGGCTGGTCCACTAAAACAGCTTTCCACGATTATGTTCATCTGGCCCATTTTGAAAACAAATCGAGTCTTCAAATCGACCCTGTTTAAAAACTGTAAGCAAACTATAAGTTCCTAAACTACTTCAAAATTGAAATCTTCCACACCTGGAAACAATCAATAAATGAATGTTACTACCAATAGTTAAATAACAAAAACTCACGTCTTTCTCCGGATTGATTATTTCAGCAACGAGCTATCGTCAGATTCGTAAAATAATTTCGAAAAGTTATAGTTACACTTGCACGTACACTGCCAAGTTCAGCTGGATTCAAAATTTCAACACAAATATGTAAATTCAGTTAAAGGTAAAACCACTAACTTTGGGAAGGTGTTGAATCCACTTTTCTTATCGTGTAAACTACCTGCTATCTATCTGTGACTGCACTCATTAAGTTCACTCACTCCAGACATCAAAGTCGGAAATTTTCAGCACGGAACTATAACTATAACTAACTAACTATGCATGGTGTGTGAACGTGAACAGTTTGGTTTAGTCTGGACTGGATAATTTCTGTCTATCTGTGATCTGTGTACACAAATACACATACCGTCATTCAAGGCAAGTTTTTACCGCTCCTTTATGAAGTGAGGCCAGGCCTCAATCATTGAGTACCAGTTTTTCTCCTAATCCTCTTTGTTTGGACCACCATGCACAATCGGTAGAAAACAGAGCTTCTTTGTTGAATATCAAAGCAATGTATAGTATGGTTATAGTAGGGTAGTACAAAGTATGAATAATTGAAACCCTCTAGAGTGTAATTTGCAAAATTTAGAGCACGATTCAAAAGAGAATGAAAATTGACTGTGAATGGATCATAAGCCTGGGTAAAAAAATCTATGCATATTTGGTAGTTACGACCTTATTGATTGCGGTTTCTCCAATCACCATGGTATTACAGTTAAATATTTAATATTCGTAACTTGTTCGTTGCGTAAGATGGAGATAGCCAGTGCAATGTTTTTATTTAATTGGCTTCTTGTTCAATTTAAATGATGGGGGCTGGCAGTGGGAGTCACTTTTTGAACGAAAACGAACATTCATCACGTTTTGTCAGAGCCCCATTTAAAGTTTTTTGGGGTCGCAATAATGAAACTCTATCGTCAGTTTGAATAATCAATAAATGGTAGGCTGAAAGAAAGGAGTGCTCAAAAAAGTTTGCACTCTGTGTATACGTAAAACTGGCTAAACACATCTTCCCTACATTCGGTGCATATGAAGGAAATGAGAGCTTATATAGACCGGGAACGGGAGTTATGGAACACAAGTGAGTTTCCCAACCAAGGGAGGTGAAAGTTTCATCCAACACACTTTTAGTTTGTTAGTTAGAACAGGAAGTTTGGAGAAAGCAAGATTTGCTTGCTTTGATGAGCATAAGTAAATAAATGAGCTCGAAATACAACCATTTTTGTTGGCTCTCACACACAGTAGTCAGCCTATACAACGTAGTTCCATCTACAATGTGGTGCCATTTGTCAATCAATTATGGATGGTTTTCAACAGATGCCTGTAGTAATTTACTATTTAAAGGAGCCACTAACTATGTTACTAATAATTAAGACTTAAAGACTTTTAGTTTCTAATTGATTTAGCATTTGGCGTCTCAAGGATTTCTAATTTCTATAAACTTTACACTTTTGTCGGGAAATCATGTAACTCGTATTTGGCGTGAACAAAGTATAGAGAATGAGAGCCCCTTTGTGACCACTTCATATTTATGAATGTGACATTCTATCAACTATAATAAGATTGGACAGATCAATACTTTTTTTAGCAGAACTTTATAGTCCATGCAGAAGAATCTTTGTGCCAGCATTATAAATAAGGTAGAAAGTGCGCACTATAGTTCTCTCGGAACAGTCAACAGTCAAGTGTGTACCACGTAAATAAGGTATCCCACTTATGTGCATGGTTTCCGTATCTATTGTTGCCCAAAATTCTCAGATCTGCATTTCGAATCGTCTTCACTAGTATTGCGCCAAAGTCAAAAGCAGAATGGGCATTTTCCACTTGTACATCCCTATGATAACCAACTTGTCTTATAGGCATAAGCACAACCAATGCATACTACATGTGGGAAGAAAATTCTCAGTCACAAATGGCTGACATGGGGCTCAAGAATTCCTAAAACCAATTCACAGGGCAATGAAAACATACATACATAACATACACAGAGAGCAGTGAAAACTGCGGAGAGCATTCACTTTTGCTCATGCTCAAAAATACATGAAGATTTGGGAAGGGATCTACGCGGACCCCTGCCCTGTATTCGATATTGTTCAAATTTACGTTTTATTGAGTTTGTTTACGCAATGATGCAATGCTTTCATAATCTATAAACCTGTCAAACGCAAATGTGGGACCTTTTTTTCTATCTGCACTCTGTAGTCCACAAGACATGTGCTAAAATCTAAAAAATCTTTTTAATGACGAAAACTGGGAAATAATTAAATTTTTTGTAATCCTTATACAGAAATAACTTCCTCAGTCTTACAAATTTAGCAGCTCAATATTGCTATAGGGCGCTTTCAACTATTTGTTCATTGATTTTATTCAAGTGTGGCGGGTTACATGGATACATAATTAAGCCGTGCCGGATTTTTGCATGTTCCATTTACGCCTTGTTTTGAAGTTGTTAGTTGCATGCTTCGTTTGATGAAATCATTTCAAGCTGACATCAAAGTCATAACAAATTATCGATTGTTAATACCTCTTGATTACTACGTGGAAAATAATAACCGTTCAAATCCCTCATGTCACATAAGACACAAGAAAAAGTGGCATGGCAACCAACAACAACCAGTTTAGTTTGCTTGCAAACAAATGACTCACAGCTAAAAAGCTCAGTCAGCCTAGAATTTGAAATTCCTCAATTCCTAATTCATCATTCACATTTCAAAGGTAAAACAGCTCAGTCAGTGAATTCCCTTTCAATTTTTAGTAATCATTTATTTTAAATATTGCTAATTAGCTCACGTTATCAAAACTTCATTACGGACCCACGAGTGAGTTCAATCCTACGCACTATGTAATTACCCTTTGAATTATTTAATTCTTCTCACAATAGTCTTGCATTTAAAAAATCAAAGTTTATTGACTATTCATCATTATAAATAATACTTCTACGGCAGTTAGTTAGTTAGTTAGTTATTTAAGTTAGTATACCTAAATGACCATTGAATTAAATATTTGCGGGGGAACAATTAACATTAATTTTGTGATTTTTTCCGCTACAAGATAAAACCGTGAATGCAAATCTAATTCGCCAAAGAATTATGCAAGTGGATTGTTGAAGGACGCCCAAAACCGATTGTGAGTTTTTTTTTCCTTTCTGCTGTTGTCTCCATCCAATCTCATCTATTATATAGGTAGACAGGCAGGGAATTGAATAGTGCTGTCTGCGTTATTGTATGTTTTCCAAAACTGTGAGTACAAAGCATTTTATCAAAGGTATGGTAAGCAAGTAAGTATTTAGTAGCAAAAAGGAGCTTTTACTGCATTTTTTTCACTCAACTTTAAAACTCAACAGGGGAACGACTGACACCGTAAAACGAACGGTTTCACCCGTTGCCATACCAACATGGCTTCATCGTAACTATACCTCCCTCCTTGCTATCTATAATCTAATTTTTATGATTCTGAAATACTATTCAAAATTTTTCAAAATTTTTACCCCCTCCCCCTTTTGTCCTTCATCATATTTTTGGCACGTGGTAGTATTTGTCTGTTTTCCTAAATTGCCGACCCATCTGGCTGCATCCGCCAAAATTCTTTGTTTTTGGTGAATTCCATCATTCCCCTCGTAGGGGAATTCGCTTCATCTATCCGGCATTTGCTTTTCGTGCTAACTTACTTACTTACTAAACGAACGCACTCCTACTAACTAACTAACTAACTAACTAACTACTACTTCTACTACACATAGGGCCAAGCTATGCATTCAGAGCTTATGTACAGCCAGTCAGTCAGTACTTGTACACACGTTCTACGGAAGTAACGTACAATTCATTTGCTCTCCATTTTCAACTTAAATTATCAGTCTATCCTCATTTTTTTTTACCTTCAAAGTTGGTTAGTCAGTTTCGCTAACTAAACTAACAGGTACAGCCATCACAATTTGTTGACATTTGAACAATTTTTTGTGTCCATCCCAAAAGATAGACTCTCAAAAAAAAAAAGTAGTGAGCGTATAAAATTAATATGCAAGCGAGTCTGAGTCAGTTTTGTGCAGTTTGATTGCTACTACTAAAACTTGCTATCTGCAACGTTGTTACGCCTGTGCTACTTTTGTCTTATATGGACAACTAAAAGAGAGTCAAATCCTTCGTGTGAGGTTCTACATGTGCTGACTAAACTACTACAAAACTGCTCCACTATGGTGAGTTAGTTTTCCAGTGGCTGTGGTGACATTATTTTGATAGGATTGGTGCAAGTCAGACTTTTTCTTCCAAAAGTGACATTGATTGTCTTGCCACAAATTGTGAAAACTTGAGTGCTCATCACAAGGATACACACTTGTGTAGTGTACAGTGTATAGTCTTGTAAAATGACATTCAATCCCGTTTGCTACCATCACTGTGGCCGCGTAAACAAACAAAAAACGGTTGCTATAGCAAAAATAGTTAGCTAGCCGAGTGAGTTATATATGGACTGTACTAATACGCACGGAGTTTGAGAGGGGCAAAGCAACAATAAGTGTAAGAAAAGGATGCATGAGAATATTTCCTACGGGTTGAATTCTCAACACTGGCAATAAATATTTAATTTGTGAGTGAGTTGGGCTTCAAAATTGTACCTATATACTTTACTGACATACAACGTTTTGCAAACTCTGTGTGTGTGTGTAGAATATAAGTTAGAAAAGATGAGTTGGCTATAGTCAACTAAAGTCGCACTCATCTAGACTACCATGTAGTATGTGATTAAAATGAGGCATCATTAATTGGGATTGAGAAGTAGGATTTTACATTTTTCATGACATTCCTTCCTACCCTTTTTGTCTTGAAGTTGTGCTAGCTAAAAACTAACTAACTAACTAACTATAACTAAATCTAGATGCACGTTATTATTTCAACCCATCATTAGTAATAATAATGCATAATGTAATGGCAGTTAGTGACTGTCTATATGATTAATATAGTGTTGTGGGGCCCCCATGTAATTCGTTATAACTGTATGCAAGGCTACATGCATGTTGTTTCCATATTCCGCATACATATGAGCTAGTTAGTTATTTAGTACGGATCAACTTGTAGCAGTCATAATTTGACTACAAAAATCTGCAGCTCAACCAAACTTGTATCTAATATATGTGTGCAGTAGTGTGTATAATATGGAGTAATATGGATTGCGATACGGGTGGATTTGCAATGTATGCTAACTAACTATATGCATCTAATGATTTCCAGCTCCAGAAATAAATGTCAGGATATAAGGGCATTTTTAGTAATATTAACTAACTAACTATCAGCTAATTACATTTATTAATTATATACTGCTGGGATGCACCAGAATTGATTTTTTTTCTAATCTTCCATTTTGTGGTGATATTTTTTTAGGTGGTGAGAATCGCGGCTGATTGTTCCATATATAATAGTGGTGTGTGTGCTCCTCAACTTACAACTATAACTGCCAAGTTTTTGGGACAGTGAAGAATATTATAGATTTTTTTCATATGAAGCTGTGAGAGTGCATCTCTTGTGTTTGCGTGAAGGAGAAGAAAAGGAGACAAAAGGCCCTAGGGCTTCTTTTTTTTCTTTGTACGGAGGCTACTACTACAACAACAGTCAGTCACAAAAAGAAGTACAATTAGATTTTCACTTTAGTTTTGGAACTGACCTCACAATTATGGGTGAGGCATTCGATTCTATTGCCATGCCAAATAATCATCAAAGAGGCAAAAAAATGGATCATCAAGTCCGATCCCCTATTTCCATGGAAATGTCCACGCACAAAATTGAGGTATGTACATGTGTCTGATCATCATTATTATCCTATAATTCTATTCCATTGGCTGTATTGACTCCCGCATCGTGTAATAGGGAATATAGACTATTCTCAGTCAGAAAAAGTGAGTTTAGAACAATGTGTGCTTTTGATATTTTGCCCTAGCAATGGAATTAATGCCTTCTAACATGCGTTGCAAAAGCTTTGGCTCATCCAAAGTCAAAAACCGTCATTATTATTATACAACGAGCTTACTTCAGCTCCATTAATGCCCCTATTATGGTTTAAGTAGAATATCATTACTGGTTGGAGAATTTATCATCCTCAGTTACAGTAAAATTTTGCAACTAACTACAGTGTATAAAAACATATGCTTTGACAGGATTTTTAATTTGTTTTGCAAGTAAGCAATCTTTTTGAACCAAATAAGATGCCGTGTGCAATCTATTCGGTAGGTTAGCCATAGTTAGTCAGTGAGTGACAAACAAAAATGTGTGTTCTCTCAAACAAGATATCTTATAAGAATGAAAATGACACTACTCTTGAATGCTCCTTAAAAAGGAATACACTACACACAGAGGAATTGGGGGGATGGCCCGGTGTTGTAGTTATTATAAGTGCACTGTGCATACTTTAGCTTAGGGGAATAAATTGAAAACAAAGGCATGTACTGACTGACTGACTGACTGAAGTTAGTTCTCAGGTATACAAGTTAAAGCGCACTGAAAGGATCAATAAAAGCTTGAGTGTAGGCGTCAAGTTACAACAAAATGCTCCCTGACAGTTTTTTTTAACAACGCTCGCTTGTCTACATGCGACCAACTATCAACTAAATAGGCTGTAACTAACTATTATGTATTTTCCTTGGTGCACACAAAATCCAATCCATATATTCAATGTCTCGTAGTAAATATTTCAAAAATTAAACATTTACAGACTACGCTTGTTTATGAGCCCATGAAATTCCCAATCCATATAGTATAATAGATTACAAAAACAAAAGTAAAATTCTGTATTTGAAACGGAACCCATTGTGTAGACACTATAAATGTGTTTGATTGCGAAATAGGAAGCTCTATCTTCCCATCATACTCACAGGCTGACTTGGAAAAACAGGAAACCATAGCACAAAAGTAAAATGCATTAAAAATACGGCATATTTGTGTCCTTATTTGTGCTCCCTAAAATTTTTATCTATAAAAGCATCCATAAACCTCTGTATGTGTGTACGTACCTGCATATCAAGGAGCATAATAAAAACCATTCTAGAGCTATATGTGCGCTAAACCACACACTCTCATATATCATACAGAAGTTGCTATAGTTATAGTTTGTGAGACACACAGACCCTGGTCTTTGTTTGCATTTAGTTAGTTCGTGATTTAGTTCATAGCCTTATATAGTTTGTAAGAAGATATGAAAAGTGGGAAAAAGGGAATCATCATCATTATCATCACAATATATGCAGATGTGTGTTTCTCTTGCTGCAACTAAAACTATCTAAATCCTGCCTTACTTGATTTCTAATAGGCTATAATGTACAGATAGTGTGTGTTATGTGTGTGCAAGGAAATAACATGATGGCTGCCTCAGACTAACTTTGACTGCATGTGTACTCCATTTACATTGTACAATGTCGTTCAAGTGTACACTGAGGTTAGTTAGGATATAAGATATGGTTTATGTAACTCACTAAAGCTTCTAATAATGAATGGCCGATGTCATGTATCGTTTAATTTTTCCAATCAAATTTGAATCCACTCTGTATAGTATTAATTGGACATGGAATGCAAAAAGGGAGCATGTATGCAGTTTTTTTCTTGTCATTTCCATTTGGAAACGGCTATATAGAGACTGGAATAGTATATAATGCAAATGTGGACTTGAATTGTCTATTCACCGATATGCATACAACTTTTAACTATAAGTAATCAACCATGGTAATGGTTTGTTCATTAGACTTTGTGTCAGTAATGGACGCAGGAGAATTTTTGTAAAACTTGGTTGGACTATTCCGCTCCATTTTGTGTACAAATTGAGTCAAGTCCTTATCTTATCTTTTGAGTTTACACTTTCTAATGTCTGTCTGTATATAGTATGATATTTTTTTTGTTACTTGCTTACTTGAATGACTCACAAACACATTTTTAAATGCTTCAATATATGTATGAATTGGTGTTTTGACTTATGAAGTTCAATTTTATAGTTAGTTTTAAAGTTGGATTGATTGTTATAGGAAGGATGATGTCCTGTTTTGTGTGTAGTGTAATAGTGAGTTAGTTAGGAGCGTATGTTGTGTATTAATTGATGATTCAGCGCAAATGGTTTTTTTTTGTACTTCTACACTCAAATGATATGGATACAATGGGTTGTGAAAATGAGCTTCATTTTGATTTTGTAGGTGCTTCCTATAATAGGCAGGCAGACCGAGTTTGTAAACTCTCGCAGGAGTTTAGCTGTGCTAGTTTTACTCACTGAGGGAATAAGCTGAGTTAGTTTTTGTGTGTTAGTTTGTTACAAATGGTAAAATATTTAGTTAACTTGGCCTGCAGGTTTCATGTGGGGGGACTAACTTTTTTGTACTGTTGATCAAAGTAAACTAAAGTTTTCAATATTCTCATTTTTGATTAGTTAGTTTGTTGGAATTTAGTGGATAATATTATTTTCGATGAATCTCATAGGAGTTGTTACGGATTGCTAGTGTAGATGGACACATAACAAAATTTAGTTTGTCATGTTTTTTTGTTATGCTGTTAATGACAGGTCGGTTTCTAACGCTCGCATACATTTTGTGAATATAGTCAAATAGATATATTATTATTATTACAAATAATTCACTTTTGTGTTTGGTAAGTATGCTGTAAAAGTTGGATGGTCATGTTGTTAGGTTTTGCTGTCCAATGAACGAAAAATATTGAACTCAAGTGAACAAAATTTTGGTCGCCTTTGGCATTTGATTTCTTCTATATGCATATATGCGCCATCTCTATATAATGAATTTGTCAAAGTCTTTTTGTTGTCTTTTTAAATTGTACTCATGAGTGAGTGAGTAAGATAGGGTTGATAGACACATATGGAAAATGATAAAAATTCTTATTTGGATAGCGTAGAGAATTTGTATGAGACAGGGTCCTCCTAGTTTTCGCTTATGATTTTTACAGCAGTTCGTTCCAGACTATAATTTTTAGTTTAAGTTATAGTTGAGTGTAGTTAAATTGGTTGGTTTGTAATTGGGTGTGGTATGCTTATGGCTAGTTAGTTATTTATTGTTATAGTTAGTTAGTGCATACTTAAATGGAAAGAATAGTATAATAGTATAGATTTTTGAAAACGTTTTTCGTTTTTTTTTTGGGAGCGACAATTTTGAATTTGATTGAGCAATGCTGCTAGTACCATGAATTTGTTTTTGATTGCTAAGGCTATAGGCAGTTCTGAATATTTGATGAATAGGAAACGGTACGGTCTATAATTGTATTTACGGGTAGTTATATATTTTAGCTAGATTTTATGTGTTTGCCACATTTTAGTTTATTTGTTATTGGCTGGTTCTGATGATAAGATTAGTTTTAGTTAGTTAGTAGCTATTAACAGACAGACCTATATAATACGCAGTCTTGAATGGAATACTAATTAAGTTGTGTGCGTAGCACATATCACACTGTTAATTGACTGGAAATTGTATCCACATTGAAATTTTTTTAATTCCTAAGGCTTAAAACTGGTTTAAGTTAATTACGAATCTCAAAAACAGATAAAACAGCAGTATCTCGAATACTGTATAAATTTAACAGTCAGTTGTTAGTGAATCATAATATTAGTTAATTAGTAAGTACAGTCATCATGCTAAATTTTGTCAGAATTTTGAGTCATATGAAACTGGAATTCAAAGATTGGGCTAAAAAAATTCCAAAAAAAATTAGTTCGTTTATACCTTGGTCTAACTAACTCAAATGATAATTTATTGCGTCTCATCTTTGGAACATGGAAACCAACTTGTTTCACTTTACATACTGTTGATCGCATATACAATGTGCACACAACCGTGCTGGCGAAAATTGGAATGCAAAAAAATAAGGAGGATGATAATGATAACATAGTTATAGTCACAAACTGAATGAGTTTACTTTAGGCAATAAAAAAACAGTTCAGCCGTGCTGGCGTTTTTGTTTTGCCTTTTTATTTATTTTGCATCACGAATCCAGCCGCAACAGCCAAGGGGTGTATAATACACAATTTTGGAAACTGTGCTGTCGCACTGGTTGTACTTTTGATTGCTAAAAGTCTCCGTTATGATTATGAAACTAAACTTTTCACATGAAACAAACAAGAGTCAGAAAAGAGCAGGTGGGGGACCAAGGTGGTTATAATAGTTAGTCAGTCAGTAACTTATGTTAACTTATAGGAGGCAGTTTGTAGTAGTAGCGTGAGTGAGTGAGGAACAAACAGCAAGTTTTAGTTTTGTGAGACTACGCTGCTGCTCTATCTAGCAAACACTCTTTGTAATTGTAGTATGAGTTGGTAACTAATGTATTCTACCTAAAAGTTGGAGCAGTGCTTCAGTGCAAGTATATTAGGAAGACAAGGAAAAAACCCCTCTCCTCCATATCCAAACTAACTAACTAACTAATATGATGATTTGGACTCCTTTTTGGCTTATAACGAACTATTAAACTACCCGTCGTTTGTTTATTGTAATAACTAGCTAAACTGCCTCGCTGTCCGTATATAATATGTCTAGTTTTAGTGTGTCTTCGTATAAAGTCATAATAAGGCGAAAAAATACACGGGAACATTATTATATATACTTTTAACTGACTGTGATGGTCACATGTGTGAAATAATTTTATTCGTTATCAAGTACTAACTAACTGACGGTATGGAGGACGTGGTATTAAAAAATGCAAGCTGTTTGCATCACATATATAGGGTTGGTTAGTTATAGTTAGTTAGTTAGTTAGTGAATATAGAGTGCACTACAGATATACATGGATGGTTAGTTAGTTAGTTAGTTGGTTAAAAGTAAAATGGTGAACGAACGAGCATGGTGATGATGATTGAATTATTTGTTTGCATTTTATATCTTGCTTCACGTGGTCTCCTATATCCTTGTTCCTCCCTATATATGATGTTTGAGTGCTTTCATATACTGTGTACTAATTACTAACTAACTGTTTGGATCATGCTTTTTACATCCGTATACCGGATTAATCTAGACACAAGGGTTCAAAGATGGATTTTTAATTGAAAAACTTGTTTTGTCTGAATTGTAGTGAACGAATAAGAATTAAATCTATGCATATAGATATATATATAGAATTTCGATAGATTTCAATCGAATTGTTTGCCATATTGTTTCCATTGATTTAATGGACGAATAAGTGGGTGATGTTTTATAGCTTACAATATCCATTGTGTTGGTTTTAAAATGTATTATCATAATGCACTTGAATGCCGTATTTTTTTTTGCATTGTGATGAGTTTTATGCTAGAAATGGATTCAACTCAAGGTGTACCTAAATGGATTCAAGGTGTACCTTTTTTAGTAGCAAGCTGGTTGGTTTATAATGGCTGCTATTTGTGATTAGTTAGTTAGTTAGTTAGTTAGTTAGAAGATGCTTTTCCTTTTTGACTGGGACTGACTGTGTTATTCAGTTCAACTGCTGGTTAGTTTTGGAAGGAAATTGTAGTCAGTTAATTAGTTAGTTGGACACATGCACTGTGTGTAATTTTTAGCTATATAGCTGAAATCCCCACGGGAAGATATAGTTGGTTAGTTATTTTTATGGGAACGCAAGGATACATAAAGTCATAATGTTTTGCTATTATTATCATTTTTATATCTTTATCCAATTGTATTTATATACTAACTATATTTGCTGTCTTTTTAGTCCGCTCAAGGTCCTCTCAATATTCATTGAGCGTGTTGTTCCTGAAATTAGTAGTCCCTGTGTTATTTTTTTTCACACTTGTTCTGGTTGAAAGGATTTGCCAGTTTGGTTAAATGGAACAACATGATGAAGAAGTGGGCAATGAATATTTTAGATGCTGTGAATGAAAAGTGAATGTATTTACAAAAATCCAGTTAGTTGAACGGAGGAAACCCTACAGAATTTTCGGGAACCAAGTAAACAGAAAATAGGAAAGCTTGTAATGATAATATGAGAGACTTTTGTTGTTGAATTGTTTAGCAGGAGAGATAGAAAAAAAGATGAGGCACATTTTTATTCCTTGTAACTTTTTTTCCTGCGTGTACTACTGTATGATGCGTTATACAAGGTTGTATCCTAAGCACTAATGCTGGGCTGTTTATATTGTTATATATTGAGACTGGTACTATAGCTATAGCTATGCAGTAGTAATGTGTGGCTTTCAAGCATTTCATTTGAGCTAGGGGAGAGATTCTTTTGTATTTAAGAGATGACAGACCAGCGCTTCTTGTACACAACAGCACAACATGCGTGCACACATTACATACACATGCACGAAAATATAATGTGTTTCAATAATGATGATAATTATTGGAGTTGTGAATGAGTGGAGAAAAATGTTTGGATCTGTGAGACACTAACTATAACTACATTTTGTAAAGTTGGATTCAAATTGCACAAGAAACATTATATATGGTGAAGGAGCCATGGGAATACTTGGCTGATAGAAAAATTAACTATAGTTAGTTAGTTAGTTAGTTTGGTTTAGGTAGCTAAGCGAATTAGTTGCTGATAGTAGAAAAATCTATTTTTGCAAGAGCGAGTGAGAGGCGAATACAAAATGGCAGCTATTAGACTGCAAGTATATGGGGCCATTGTGATGAACAAAATTTGATGTATTCATGTTAAATCATATTATTATATTCTTTTGTTATGCTGTGTGACACAGAAACGGGAAAAACTTATGAAAGGATTGTGCATTAAACTTGGGACGGAGCATATAGTACATAGTATAGAAAGTACATACTAATCACTTTGGTATGCGTTTTATGAATGATACAAAAATGGTTTAGTATATAGTTTTGGGGCTTCATACAAAAGTGAATAAGATAAAATTCTCATAGTGTTGTTTGCGCGCCTATGTTTTGTTGTATGCGGAATGATATATACGCCCACACAGACAAGTTTTATTTAATAAAGTTAGGGAAACAAAATAATCTAAAGAGCGTATATAGTTTTGTCAAAATGCTTATTCTATGCCTGGCTCATGTATGTTTGTTTTTTGCTGCATATGGTGGATTGATGAGCCATAACATTATTTTTTATGGTTGAAATGGAACTCTTTTTATTAGTTTCCTGTGTAATGTTGTTGTTACCCATTTGTATGTATTATTTTATTTGCAAATATTTATTATTTTTGCAAATATTCTTGATTTATGTGTATAGTTAATTGTTTTCTGATCCTCATATGTTTAGACCTCGTAAAACTATAAGTATATTTTTGTAAGTTAAAGGACATGGATCTTTGGTTTGATTGTAATTATTATTCTTCATGTTTGTTGTGTGCTGAAGTAAGAAAAACAGGAGGATATTTTTCTTCGCAACAAATACATGTGAATTATTGTCATTAGGATGATTATCATCGGTACATCAGTTTAGTTGCGTGCGTAAATGCTGGTTTGCACACACAAAAAGGAATGCTTTTGTGAGCTAAAGTTTTTTGGCACCGCAGCTAAAATCTCAATACATTTGCCCCTTTCCTTTACGTTTAAAGCTATAGTATTTGCTATCAAAGGTTTTTTCCAATAGTAGTTATAGTAAGTTAGTACACTCTTTTATACACAAGAAGATGCTTCGGTATATGAAAAGGATACAGTAGAGCTCTAGTTAATACGCTAATTTACATAGGCACACATGTTTTTGAACGTTTTTAACATTACTTGGAAAATGATTATAAACATTGCATCAATCTCTCTCTCTTCATTTATACTATCTAATGAAAAAATGTTGCAATTGAAGTTGTAGCTAATATGAGGAGCAACTAAAAGTAAAACGAACTAAAGTAACTAACTTACTAACTAACTGTAGTTATAAGCTTTCCCTTTATGCTGTAAAATTTGTCATGGCTTAATTTGGGTGACCATTTTCTATTTGCACGTCAAAATAAAGTGCTCACAAAATTAGCTTGATTTTGAACTCGACTCATCAAATTGTATGCGAAGTATACGTTTTAGTAAACTCGTGTGCATAGGACAATGACTAGAAGGAAGTGTTTACCTTTAAAACGACAATCAGGTTTTTTTGGGGAATTTTTACAATAGCTTAGAACCTATGTAACTAAGCATAGGGATATTCTTTATGTGCCTGTAGACGGTATTGGAATCATAGTATCATACAACTTTTTTTACGAGAACGGATGAGGAAACAGGCCAGAGGGCTGTGTTTGTGAAAACAAATATCTCTGTGTCTTATCTAATCTAAATGTATATGTGGAGTACATGGAAATTGCCGTTTTAGTTAGTTAGTTCGTTGGTTATACTGAATCTGAGTTTGTATATTGCTTTATAGGACTGACTGAAGTAAAACTATAGCTGCCGCCTAAGTTTTATAGTGATCAAGCCATCACTATAATGCAAATAATGCATATTTCCAAAATTTTTGACGCAATACTTGACAGCTAATCTTTAATATAGTTATTTAGTTTGTTAGTTGGCTTCAGATCAGTATTGGAACTGGACCGTTTTCTGTATTAGTGCATATCTACATATTGGGTATGTGTATTGTGTAATGAGGGGAATCCACTATGGTGCGTTTTGGGAACCTCATGTAGGTAGGTATTTTAGGTGGTGTAAAATATTCGTTGCATTTCCTTTTCATTCCATAAACACTTTTACTTGATACTTGCATGGGTTGTATGGTCTGACTGATCACACGATGATGGCGGAGGGTGGGGAATTTGTTCAGTGAAGTTGAAGTTAATGTAACTTACTTACTTACTTACTATGGAACGGGTTTGGATGTGGGCAAGCTAAAAAATTAGAAAAATTCTATATTTATTATTGGGCAATTTGTTTAGAATATGGGTAAGGAAGTGCAAAATAATTTTAATTCGCGGTCAAGGTTTGAAGGCTTTATTCAATTTGGCTACTACTGTCATCTTGATAGTTGGCGCGTATCCAACTGTAGCTCATTGTTGCTTAGTTTTTAGCTAGTGAGTTAGTAGTAGTTAGTTAGTTAGTTAGTTTTAGTTAGTTACAGTATTCCCTGCCTGCAGTTAGTATGTAGTGTATGCACATGAGTTGGGAAAAATGCAATAGAAATCTTTCATCGTGCACCCTTTGGGCCTTTTCTAACCAACTAAAGAGTTGACCCTTGAGTATATTGTAACGGAACGCATTATATGGACAATATGGTTCATTCATGGATTTATGGTTGATGGATTGGATAAAAATTTTCTCCTCAAGCTCCTGTTTCCTTTTTTATGTGTGTGCCTCCAATTCTTGATGAATAATGTTACCAACCATGCCTGATTTTCAAGAAAGTGTAGCATTATTAATGTTGTTATGCCTACTTACTTGTTAGTGTAATCCATTTCTTTATCTGATTTAGATATTTATTGCTTGAGTCGGCGGAACATTGAAAATTATGGTTTTTTTCTTCTGTATCATGTATTATTACACGAAATATCTGATTATGATTTGTTTTTTTGCAGTTGTGCGACTTTCTGGTAAAACATGAAACCTATTCGTTCTACAAGACGATAAAGATTGGCAATCGAAGGTATCCATTGAAATCCTGCCTTCCAGTGAAGATTTGGTCGGACTCCACCGTGTTGAGCATAGCGGAACTTCAACTTGTGTGGACCGAACGTAATGAGTCTTGTTGTAGTCTCCGACTCTATTTTTTACCCGAGAATGCGCCCATTGGACGTCGTGCACACCATGGGGAGGTAAGCTGCAAAAAAAGTCTTTTTTCATTATTCGGATGGGGTTCACCAACCACATGGGAAGTATAGCTATATGAAAGCCGTGCATCTGTAGGACTGAAAGCTTGGGTTTAAATCATCAATCAATCAATTTATTAAGTTTATTCGGATAGGGAATTTTATGTACCGAAAAAAGCGGACTAGTAGTGTGGTAGTGTCATGATAATTTAATGAAACTTTGGAAATTGCATATATTTGCTATTTAGCATTGACACTGTTGTCATTTAGTTTAGTTACACAGGCGGCACATTGTGTGAGAGGATTTTTTTGGTCCTTTCTTGCATCATAGGTATAGTTGGTGCGTTGGTAAAATCAATGCTGGTTATCTATGTGCATGCACCCATTGTCAGTAGTGGATTGGATATAGCAGTGAGAGTTGTATTATCTATCACGTTGGCATGGTCAGCTCAAATTTCTTTCCCCAATGGTATTACATGACTGCCTGACTAGTTAGTACCTGAAAATATGGACCAACATGTCGGGTTTTTTAATGACTGACGTCAATTATCATATTTTAGTATTGTTGGTGTTGATAATTTCTGGTATAGCCTCCATGCTTTTAGAAGTTGAGGCAATTTCGTTTGGTTTGTTAGTTAAGGTTGACAAATAGAGTTAGAGGATATATCATGTTAAACTATAGTCTGGTGTGACTTGTTTGTTAATAACTTTGCTATAGATTGCTACCAAACTGCTAATACAAAAAGTTGGTATATATAAATATCTCTAAAATTGTTAGTTATGTAGTTAGTTGGTGTTATAAGCCATATCTCATATTTTTTGTCTCTTCTGGTGAACCCAATATACAAGTTTAATGTTGAATTGAAAGGAAATACGAACGACTATATGTAGGTAACAGAGCGTGGAATAGGAATAACGAAATGACTATATAGGACGATATCGGCTTACAAAAAATGCTACTTTTTTCCAACTTTTATGTAGCATGGATTTGATCATGAAATCATGATGATGTTAGTTGGTCTTCATAGCATATTGTGAAGCAATGGGAGTTTGTTAGTTGTAGTTAGTTGGGGAATGGATTATTGATTTTTTCTAAAAGTTTATTTGGTTACTTTCACAAACTTCCACTACGATCCAGGCTTTGGAAATGTAAATGTACACTTTTAGTTAGTTAGTGAGTTAGGAGTGGGTATTATTTGTAAAGTTTTTCATTTAATTTGGCTTGACTTTTGCTACTTATACAGTGTGAGTCCAATAGATGATTCCATATAGGCGCTGGTATTGATTAGATTTGGTATGGGAGTATTTGCACATGTTTATGTAAGTAAGAATTCCGTGGGGATGTAAAATTGATTTCCAAGAAGTCTTTGCACTGCTTTGTTTGTCCATATTTGACTGTTGGGTTGCTACTATATACCAAGTTAAGTTATAGCGATATAGATTGAATCTTTTTTCACACTGTTTCACCATTTGGTGCTGCTATTTTGGTACTATTGCGACTATATAGTTTGTCAGGCTTTTTGATGAAGTATAGCTAAGCTATTATTGGTGGGTATACGGTGGACTCAAAGTGTATATTATAAACAATGGGTCTTATTTTCCTTGCTTTTGGTTCAGTTCGGTTGGTGATAACGGTACAAAATTATGTCTTATTTGATCCCATTAAAATCTGTAGTTGGTGAGTTTTAACCTTTGTGTCATAAAATGTGGCTTGAATCAATGGAGCGTTAACTAACTAACTAACTATAGTGCTTTAGCGAAGTGGCTGGTTAGAAAAATAAGAGAAGAATTTAAAATAATTCATCTATGTAGGGAAGAAAGGAATAAAGGGTGGTATGATTAGTTAGTTAGTTAGTTAGTATAGGGAACTTTTAGTTTCCCAATGTGAAGCAAATGTTTTGAGTATACATTATTGTATGCATATAGCGTAACTGTATGGTTATGAAGGAGGCCTTTTTTAAAGCACTCATTATATTTAGTTGGAAATGTTGTCCTATGCACAATGCACATTTTTGCTCCTCCACCCCCCCTACGGTTCTTGTATTTTTATTATTATTATTTCGTACAGACTGCTACATTTACCTCATCCTGTGTCTTTTTTCTCCTCCCTACGGTTATGTGTATTGTCTACGGCGGGGATTGTCAATCCATATTACAAGAAGTAATAAGAAATCAGATTGGATCTATAAACAATCGGTTCGGGTGGATGCCACATTTTGCCAATAATGGGGATTCTGAATTCATCACAACTACCCAATAATGGCATTTCATAGTATTGCTACATTAGTATGCTGTGTCACTCATTAAGGGCATTCATAATGCATAATATTTAGTCAGTAGTGTAGTGTACTAATTACAATTGAGGGATTACTGGATAAAAAATAGCTATGGCTCACGTAATATCATTTTTAATTGTAACACTATTGCGGGAATATCAATGTTACATGTTACCATTCTTGGGCTAGTTTGAATTCTTGGATTTTTTGACTAACTAGATTTTTTTGTTTACCTAAAAATGATAATTTAGTGGCTCAATTTTTTTTCTATCACATGACTTTGATAGGGAATATAGATTAGATTGCATTTGTTGCTGGTTGTGACTTGGGCTTATAAAAGAAATGATTTTGTGTGTGTGTGTGTTTGCGGAGCAACCTTGACTTGAGAATCTCATCATCATCATTGATCATGCTCAATTTGGTTGGAGAGAGTTGAAGGACACTCATTCCCCTATACTGTATTAGTTATATAGTAGCAACAGTGCATTGCATATGTGTAGGCTGCACTTGCACACAAAACATGCATACACAGTCCCTTGTACTGTCAGTTTTGTTTTCCCAATCTTTTTTGAACTCTTCATAAATAGTTTGACCAAATTGAGTATGCAGTTATATCTGTAGTATAGTTTGTTAGTTAGTAAGTAGGGTATTTTTTAATCCTCTCATTCATTAGTTATAGTTTTTAACACACCGGACTGTTGGTTGGGACATACAGGACATTGTTTTTGAACTTTAAAAAGAGAATTATTGTGTACTCCAGGACTGTTGATGATTGTAAGATGATGGCCTTTTGTAAGGAGACATTGTATCAAATTCACTTTGATCTGTACAATGGCATGCATGTACATGCATGTGTCTGGGAATTTAAGTTTTGTAAAGTTAGCAAACTGACTGACTGAATGACTACATATGTACAAATAGTGTGGAATTTGTTAGTGGATTTGAATTTGAAAGGAAACTCATCCTTGGTTGCTTGTTGTTGGTGGGTTGTTATTAATTTTGTGCAGCTTCTTTTTCTGATGAGGATTTCTCAAATTTTAGCTTTCAGTTGATGAAGTTATAGAGAAGGATTATACAGTATAAATATAAGGCAAGTTTGAGTTGCTTTATTACGAAGCCGAAGGCGGAGTCATAGAATTACTAGAAACGGGAGCGCCCTATGCTCCACATGTTAAAGCTAAAATCACCTGAAAACGCAAGATTGAAATTTGTGTTAGTAAACTCTGTTTGGAACGGGGTAAAAGTTGTGTGCGCAGTTTTCAGACAGGTTTTAGAATAACCCCAACCGTGAC
>Ga0210040_10002380_pt1 | contig 26616 bp, 20 predicted proteins | sample CryGeyCG12114_NA_FD_185462 | JGI IMG/M metagenome (GOLD analysis project Ga0210040, IMG submission 185462) | Groundwater microbial communities from aquifer - Crystal Geyser CG19_WC_8/21/14_NA (SPAdes) (version 2) | ecosystem: Environmental > Aquatic > Deep subsurface > Groundwater | place: USA... | reverse complement strand
TTTCGCAAAAAATGCCTACTACCTGAACCACCATGGCCACTTTTTGCAAAAATGCGTATGTAATCTATAAAATTTGATTTTTCCATCTCTTTGCAAAGATAGAACTGCAGGTAAGATTAAAAGCCATTATTGGGGTACAAATAACTTTAGCGTTCTTTTTATAACACTTTTGAAAAAAAAAGTTCTTATACAGTTGCATTATACTTATCACCGTATAAGATCGTGTAAGTGAATTTTTTATTAGCGGGACGGCATTGCTACTATTGTTCATCGTTCCGCCAATTGGCGGGCACTTCTACGATTTTCTCAACCTTAAGAAGCTGTCTGAATTTTATTTTTGGTGGAAGCCAGCATTTGTTTTTATAGGATCAGCCGTTGCGACGCTCCATTCATCTGTAGGTTTTTATGGCATCTTTAGTTTCTGATTTGAAAGTCTAAACTAATTTTAGACAGCTTTTAAGCAATATGCATTTTTTAAAAACTTCTGGTGGCATCCAAACTCCAAACAAGTTATATGTTATAAAAATGGATGCGTTCAATATTATAAAGCAAAAGGACTTCTAATTTTTGTCAGGTAGATGTATGAATTGAAATAAATGAAGGCAATCAAAGAGGATGTAGAGCAAAAGGTGGAAAAAGCTTAATAGAATTACTCATTTTAAACGGAGCGTCGCCAATGAAGTTCAATCGCGGTAACAAATGTCTGTCTCAAAAAAAGAATCAGGTGATTGCATAGCACTGCACTATTTTAAGTGGCGAGAAGTATAACTTAAGGAAAAATGTTCAATACTTAAATTTCAATGTCACTTTAAGAAACAACTTTAAAGACGGCATTCGTCTTGAATATTAGAACATGTCGCTATCAATTGCTTAAAGTCTCTGACGTTGATTTGCATTTGTAAAGACTATGACTAATTTTATTGTTTCGTCGTATTCTTTTTCTCTTCAGTTTTTCCGGAGGCGTCGTCTTTCTTCTCGTCTTTTGGGGGATCTTTTTTATCGTCTTTATTTTCTTGCTATTTTTGCTTTTTTTTGTCTTCTTTCTTATCGTCGTTGTTGTCTTTCCGGAATTTTCTAAACAGGTCCAGTTTAAACTGCACGTTTCCATCATCACCAGGTCTGCCTCTTACAAATATGCTGGCGCCTACTTTTGATTCTGAACCTTTATTTTCGGGTACGTAATTTTCATCTCTACTCCTGATATTACTCAAAGGCACCTGTATACTTATGTCAGTATTGTTTCCTTTAATGCTATATATTCCTTCAATAAAAAGGGTAAATACCGTTGATTGAATTTCCATCCGGTTTATCTTAATTTCCTGACCTCTTATATCTAACCTGTCTTTTAGCTCTGCAAATTGTATTTCATCAAAATTTCTTTTTTTAAAAGCTACCTCTTGAATTTTCTGAAGAGGATCGTAGTTCAGCAATGCACCATTTTTAAGTGAGAAGTCTACAAAACCAAACATGTTAGAAGGTGTTCCTGCAAGATTTCGGTCAATATCCATCCTCATTACAACATTTGAAGTCAGTTTTCCCCGGAGGTTCCTGTTTGAAATTCCGTCTTGTCCAAAGTCATTAAAGGCGTACATAATCTTTTTGACATCTGCATTTTGCACTCTCACATGTAGGTCTGCATCGTAGAACTGACTGTTTTTTTCATTTAGGTGTCCACTTATTTCCATGCTGCCACCTGCATGTAGCAGGCTTACATTGTTTATTACCCAATTTTCATTTATCAGTTCTAGTGACGCTTTAACATTACTGGCTTTGAATTTACTGTAAATCAGTTCATCCGTTTTTACATCTAATCTAAAGTTTGCCTGGTTTACCACTTCATCCAGGTTTTGCGCTGTGTTTCCAAGTTTAGGTCGTCCGGCCCTTCTTCTTTTTACTACCGTAGTTCTTTTTTGTAGCAAAGAAGTGAAACTGCCAAGGTTAAGAGAAGGAGAATATATATTCCAATCAATAAATAATTTTCCCGGAGCGGTTGTAATAAGTGCAAGCAAATTTTTACCACTGCCATTCATAATAATCTTGCTACCCTTTACGGTGCCCCTAAAGTCATTAACAAAAACATCGGTATTCTTAAAAACTATATTAGTGCTAACATTATTTGCCTGCATATTCCTAGGTACATAAGTAACAAGACCATCTGTTAGTTTTATTGTTCCGTTAATCAGGGTGTTTTTGTTATTGTTCTTGGCAAGAGGGCCGGTGTAAGTAAGGTTAACAGAGCCCTTGCCATTATTGAATTCTATAGTATTACTTTCCAGTGCGTCGTTTAGTTGGGTTAAGTCAAAGTCGGTCTTAATATCACAATTGATTACAGGAATTCTTAAGTTATCTATGGATATATTTTTTGAAACTACATCAAGTCCTTCCCATTTTCCTTCAAAATTATGAAATTGCAACCTGGAGTTATCATCGTTTCTTGGTAAGCCCCTGACTACTTCATTAGTGTAGGAGCCTTTTAGAGAGCATTCGGTAAAATTGGCAAAGGGCGACTGGAAATTATTATTTTTTATAGCAAAACTAATATTAGCCAAAGGTTCAGCACCATTAAGAGGACCTGAAATAGTTGCACTTACCTCATTCACCGGCTTATCCATTTTTATTATAGATAAAGCGGTAGACATCTTTTCTGTTAATAAACTACGTGCAAAAGCGTAACCGATATCTTTGGTGATAATTTTAATTGCAAAAGAAGGAATAGCGTTAAAATTGAAGTTACCTGTTAAGTTAAACGGATGGTCTTTTATTTTTACATCTATATCATCAAAGCTTAATTCTTTTTTTTCTTTATTATACAATAAGTTGAAGTTGCCTTCAAACCGGCTTTCTTTTGCATAACTGCCACGAAGGGTATTAAAAGCCAGGTTGTGAATCAACATCTCATTTTTTATTTTCAGTTTTACTTTTGAACCATCTGTATTTATACCACAGGTAAACCTGCTAACATCAAGATCCATTGATTTATTCTTTATCCTGTCGTCTAAAACGAATCGAACATTTTTAAATCTGATGTCATTAATCTCTGTTTTTGAAGCAGATGAATTTTTGAGAGTATCAGGTTTGCTCTTTGGAGATAATAAGTATGAATTAGTGTAGCCGGAAGTATCAGTGAAGATGTATACTTTCGCGTTTTCTACCTGTATGCCTGATAATGGATTATTTCGCTGAATAATGTTTATTACACTTATTGTTGCATATACTTTTTGTGCCTGGAAGAAAGGGAACTTGTGCTGATTGAATAAAGTGTCTCTAATAGAAACATTTTTAAGTAAGACTGATATGCTTGGAAAGCTGGCCACAAAGGACAAATCAATGTCATCTACCCGGATTTCCCCATTAAGCTTTTCTGCCACCTGTTTTTTTAGATCAGTTATAATGTATTTTTTGTTTGCAGCAACGTAAATGTAAGCGGCAGTATATAGAATAATTACTAATCCTATAAAAATGGCAACTGCTTTAAAGGAGTATTTTAGATATTTTTTCAACCAATGTTGAAATAAAAATCTTATGCCATGTGATTTTAAAATAAAAACCCCGGATTGGGGTTATTATTTTAAAATTTTTTATTCAAAATATAAGGTAGCATAGCCCTAAAAGTAGGCCACTCATGTTTCATCTCGTGCCCCCAGACTTCGAGGTCGCACCAAATGCCTTTGTTATATAATATCGAAGTAAACCGTCTTGCCTCATGCGGGGCCTCATAATCTCCACTGCCTGTCATAATGTGTATGTGATGACTTGCTCTTATTTTATTTAAATAATAAGGGTCGCTTAGGTTAGGAATATAATGCACAGGGCTATTGTAATATACTTGCTCGTCCCAGTAACCTCTGGTATACTCGGTAAGATCATAAACTCCGCTCAAAGCTATTACACCGTTAAGAATGTCGGGTCTTTTTAAGAAAAGGTTCATAGAGTGAAGAGCACCAAAGGAAGCGCCACATGTGTATATCATGGTTTGCTGACTGGTGGCATTTCTGATAAAAGGAACTACTTCATTAAATACGTATTGATTAAACTGGTTATGGCGTATAGCCTTGTGTGCTCCCTGCATCTGGTGGTTCATCCAGCTTTCTTTGTTCATGCTGTCTATACTGAATACTCTGCATTTACCGCTGTTAATGATTGGCTCCAGCGCTTGTATCATTTGAAACCTTTCATACTCAAGATAATCTGCCGCTGCTGTTGGTACCATTAATATGGCAAATCCATAGTGGCCATACGAGGCAATAGGCATTTCTTTGTTTAGTGCCGGGCTGTACCACGATGTTATTTCTCTTCTCATAGACATTTAGTATTACAAACTAAGTTAGGGGTATAGCGCTAAATTAAGGATAAGTAACCTAAAGTGTAAAGTGTTTCTTTTTTGGCAGACTTGTTTAAAATTCTCATGTATTGTTATAGTTACTTTTTCGCACCTGATACTTTGTCAACATGCATTAGAGAGCTTAGTGGTAGAAAAATGCAAAAGTATGTCTGGTAGTGCGATGATGATAGCAAGGTCAACAAGCACTACGTGCAAGAAGAGGCAAAGGCAGTTGAATAAATTGAGCGATTTAAAGCGAGGACTATTTTATAATTTCAAAATCTACAGGTATTGATTTGGGAGTATAAAAAATCAAAGATTAAAGTTGAATAAAAAACTATACTGATGTCAGTAATCTATGAAGGTTAATCACCTGACTGGAATAAAAGCATCATAACTATTTGCAAAGTGTGGTGAAGAAAGAGCTGGCAATTTCAAAATTAAGCAAGCAATCGTTAAAGGCCGACCAGCTCTTTTTTCACCTGTTTTATACACCTGTAGCAATATCAGGAATATCTGTCCTTTTAAAATACGGGGTTAAAACTAAAAAGTTCATACGGCTTACTAACAAACGTTAGTTTGTAAAAGAGGGTGTAAAGATGAAGATTTTTTTAATTTAAATAGCCATTTCGATAAAAAAATTTAAAGAAATGTTCATATTGGGAATGTTCTCTTTTTGGGAATATTTATTAGTAGCGTAAATGACAAATATCTATAGTACTTAATTTATTTTCTATTTGTCTATGTCCTGTTATTCGTTTTTTGACTTTAGGTATTTATTAAACCCCTTCCACTAACATCGTTTGATAGGTCAAATATGTGTTTCAATTGAAGTTGTTCAGAGGATGACTAAACCTCAAAAATTGTTTTACTGGTATTTTGACTACTGATCCTGTAATTAAAATTGCCGGTTGTAAGACCGGCAATTTCGCGAGAACAACTGTTCTTACTGCTTTAAAGATATCTTTTAAGTTATATTACTACCAGCTCATAAAAATCTTGGGGTTGAAGATATTTCTTTGCTAGCTCTTGTATTTCTGCTGCTGTTATTTCTTTGATTGTATTGATCGATTCATAGAAGTAGGATTCATCAAGCCCGTTTAAAACATAGTTTTTCCACCGGTTAATTATTTGAAATGGTCCATCAAGATCCCCAAGTATAGAGCCAATCATATAATTTTTTACCAACAACATTTCTTCTTCATCAACAAAATCTTTCTGCAAATTAATCATCTCTTTATAAACCTCGCTAATGGTTGCTTCACAAACATCTCTCCCTGCTTCTGTACTCACAAGCCATGCACTTGTTTGCATATGGTTTTGAAAATAACTGTGAATGCCATACGTATATCCTTTATCTTCCCTGATGTTGCTCATTAGCCTTGAACCAAAAAAGCCGCCAAAAATATTATTTAAAACCTGTGTTTTTATAAAATCAGGATGATGCCTGCCCGGAAAGGGCCTCGCTATACGTATAGCGCCTTGCACTCCATTAGGATCATTAATAACCCGGCTTTTCTTTTCAGTAGCAGGGGTTATGATATGAGTTTTGTTCGTTAGGTTTTTTTTGTTGATGGGAAGGTGACCAAAAGCTTTATTAAGTTGTTCGAAAATATCTTTCGGCAACTTACCTGCAACAAAAATCACACATTCTCCATTGACATAATAGTCATTGAAAAATAGTATTAACTTCTCTCTGGACAGTGCTTCAAAGTCTGCAATAGTTGTATATTTTCCATACGGATGTTGTAATCCAAATAAATATTCATCTGCAAAGCGATTTGCAAGGAAATCACACTTCTGCAGGTTCACTTTCAAGCGCTGGATCTGGTTTTGCTTATAGATACTTAATTCTTCTTCTGTAAAAACAGAATCAGTTATCAATTCTTCTATAACTGGCAGCACTTCGTTTAAATGCTTGTTTAAGCAATGCAAGCTGAAATTAGCATGTTCACTATAACAGGTACGGTTTAAATAAGCGCCGTAATATTCAAAATGCTCATTTATTTCAAAAGCTGTTCGCTTTGATGTGCCGTTTTTTAATAAATAATTTGTAGTAGCGGCAACAATATTTTGATCTTCGTACCAATTGCCGGCATGAAAAACAAGCTCAACCATTGTTACCTCTTGTGCACCTGCATTTATACTATACACAGGTACTCCATTATCTAAAGTAAATTTCTCGCTTGGTTTTAGTTGAAGGTTAAAATCAACTGCATCTTTTATCTCAGGCGCTATTGTTCTATCTAACATATTTTTCTTTCAATCCTGTAATTACTTAATAATGCTCTTTTTTAAAACCATTTTATCAGTGACATTATTTAGAAAATCTCAATTGCTCTTTATCTAAATTTATCAACTTGAAACGCTCTTAATTCTTGCTGAAATAATGCATCGTGTTGCTATTATTTTCCTCAAATATTTCTTTACTGGCTTCTCTTAAATCTTCAGCAGTTATTTCCTGGTACCGGCTCAGCTCTGTATTCATCATTTCCACATCGCCGAGCAATTCATACATTGCCAAGCTGTTAGCACGGTTCATAACGGTCATGTCTTCAAAAGCGATCATACTTTCAGTTTTGTTCTTTACCTTTTGCAGTTCTGCCTCAGTAACCAGTTCGGTCTTCATTTTCTCTACTTCTTCCTGCACAGCTTTCTCCGCGTCTTGCATTTTAACACCTTTTACCAGTTTACCTTCGATAGTCAGAAGTCCTGAGTCAGTGCTGCCCATATGATAGCAGTCAATGTTGCTGAACAATTGCTTCTCCTTTACCAACGACTGGTATAGCCTTGATGAACCACCGCCACTTAAGACGTCACCGATAAGATCTGCAGTATAGTAACCCTTAGATAGCCTTGCTGACATATGCCATGCTTTATAGAAAGCGTCAAGCGGTACATCTGCATGCACCTCAAGTAACCGGGGTTCAGTTTGTTTTGGTTCTAACGGCAGGTTTCTCAGGTATTTTTCACCTTGAGGTATTGGCCCAAACCACTTTTCTGAAAGTCGTTTTACCTCATCAAGGGTTACATGTCCTGAGACTACCAGTATTGCATTAACTGGTATGTAATGCTTAAAAAAGAACGCCTTTACATCTGCAAGCTTTGCATTTTCTATATGACTAAGGTTCTGACCGATTGTCATCCATTTATAGGGGTGCTTTTTATATGCCAACTCTCTCAACTTGTGCCAAACGTCTCCGTAAGGTTTGTTGATATAGTGCTCTTTAAACTCTTCACAAACTACCTTACGCTGTACATCCAGGTTTTTTTCGCTAAATGCCAGGCTTAACATTCTGTCGCTTTCGAGCCAAAATGCAGTCTCAAGATTTTCGGTAGGAATTTGTATATAATAATTGGTAACATCATTGGTTGTATAAGCATTATTCTCACCGCCTGCCATTTGCAAAGGCTCATCATAATCTTCAATATTAATGCTACCGCCAAACATAAGGTGTTCAAACAAATGAGCAAAACCAGTTCTCCTTTCGTCTTCATCTCTTGCACCAACATCGTACATCACATTTACTACAGCCATTGGAGTGCTGTGGTCTTCATGCACAATTACCCTCAATCCATTATCTAAAACAAAACGATCGTATTGTATCATAATTTATAAAAAAGGAGTGCAAATTATGCCATTTAAAATAATGGAATTCTTAATTTTTACCGCATCTGCTTTTTATCGCTTTGAACAAGATGGATTTATAAGAAAGATTTGACTTTCAGCGTGAATACCAGAGGCACCTGATTTCTCATTACCAGCACCTTAAACCGGCCTCCTACATGTTGCAGCATGTCTTTGTAGCCTTGAATTCCTGCATTAAAAGCATTGTCGATAGCTAAAATTACATCACCGGGCTTCAGTCCTGCCTTTTCACCAGGTGAATCTTTTAAAACATCTTCAATCACAACTGATCCATTTACATAATAAATTCCCAGGCCTGAATATGAATAGTCAAAACGCTCTTTGAAGTGGATATTAGGACGAAGATGTATTTCCCTTTCTGCATAATTAATCACCAGGTTAAAACGCCGTAAAAGATCATTACCAATCAGACCACCCAAATAGGGGTAAGAAGTAACTTTAAAATCATCCTGGAAAATATGAGCAGGGACATTTTTAAAGGTGTATTTACCAAACTTAAGCAGTTTAACAGTCGTCAGTTTCATTGGTGTTTTGCCTCCAAGTCCTTCCGCCTGTGTGTGTATTACCCGCTTACCTTTTATAAGTATGCTACTGTCTCTTTCAAAGTCTTCAGACATAAGCAGGCAAAGACCTGCACCGGTATCAAAATAAAAACGACTTGTACAATCCCCGCCATCAGATACAAATGCATCTAAAACGGGTATAAAGCTTAATGCAGGTTTTAAAAGGTATCCGTTCTTTGGGTATTTTATTTGTCCCGTAGTCCAGACCTCCACAAGGCTTTTGTCGTAGTCAACTTTTACTATAAATTGTTTAAAAAAGCTAAAACCAATTATTCCGTCTACTCTTACACCGTATACGCTTGTCAGCAACTCATAGTCATTAATATGAAAATCAAGATGTGGCACATCAAGTCCGGGCAGGTGAAGAGTTTTATCGACTATGTAAGATACTTTTCTCATACTACCTATACCCCTAAGCATACGTTCAGAAGGTGTAATTTTTAATTGCAAATCCTCAACTAAAGCGGAGTCTAAAGAGATACCGCCACTGCCAGTATCAAGAATAAAGTTGAGTGTATCAGGAAAATCTGCGAGTTGAGCGTGCACGATAATAACGCCGCCGGAAAGCAGATCAAAAGGAAAAGTAGTAAGAAGCCGGGCAAGCAATTTCTCTTCTTTGTTTTGGCTTTTGCCAACTATGCAATTAAAAAAAATAAGAAAAACTGCTAAAATAACTTTTAGAAGTAAAGCATTTGAAATTTTACAGGGCAATCGTTGTGTCACTTGCTTTATCTTTTAGTATGCTGGCAGCCATTGCTGAAATTACAAAACTTAATTATATAAATGGTCTAAAAAATTAATTAGGTGTATTTTAAGAAACTGGCTGAAAACTATCGCCTGTAGTAAAAATGCTTGTTGTATTTTTGTCATTCTATAAATAGTTAAGATGCAATTAGCGGATCTTTATCAAAGGGCATTAAATTTTGAGTTTTTAAGTGTGGAAGAAGGAGTTTTTCTTTTTGAGAATGCTCCGACAGCAGATTTGATGCATATAGCAAATGAGTTAAGAAAAAAGCAGGTACCACATGGTAAAGTTACCTGGATTATCGACCGCAATATGAATACAACCAATGTTTGTATCGCGAACTGTAAATTCTGCAATTTTTACCGCATACCGGGCCACCCTGAAGCTTATGTAACAGATATTGAAACTTACCGAAGAAAGATCGATGAAACTTTCAGGTATGGAGGAGAACAGTTATTGTTACAAGGTGGTCATAATCCTGATTTAGGATTGCAGTATTATGTTGATCTCTTTCGCAAGCTGAAAGAAATGTTTCCAACCCTTAAGTTACATACTTTAGGTCCTCCTGAAGTTGCCCACATAACCAAGCTTGAAAAAAGCACTCATCGCGAAGTGTTAATGGCACTGAAAGAAGCAGGTATGGATAGCATGCCGGGACCGGGAGCGGAAATACTGGTAGACAGGGTTCGACGACTTATCAGCAAAGGAAAATGTGGCTCGCAGGAGTGGCTTGACATAATGGTTGAGGCACACAAGCTTAACATAACTACCAGCGCTACTATGATGTTTGGTCATGTAGAAACAATAGAAGAAAGAATGGAGCACCTGGTAAAACTTCGCGAAGTACAGGCTAAAAAACCGGATTATGCAAAAGGGTTTGTTGCTTTTATACCATGGACATTCCAGGATGTTGACACCTTATTAGCCCGTATAAGAGGTGTGCAAAATCTGACGACTGCTGATGAATACATTAGAATGATAGCAATGAGCCGTATTATGCTGCCAAATGTAAGAAACATACAGGCAAGCTGGCTGACAGTTGGAAAGCAGGTTGCACAGATTTGTCTGAATGGCGGAGCTAATGATTTTGGAAGTATTATGATTGAAGAAAACGTGGTTAGTGCAGCCGGTGCACCACATAGGTTTACCAGCAAAGGAATACAAATAGCTATCCGCGAAGCGGGATTTGAGCCACAGCTTCGAAACCAGCAATATGAATTCAGGGAAGCACCTGTTACTATGGAAGAGCAGGTAATAACTTATTAATTACTTCCATTGTTTGTATAAAAAATATTATTTTCTTATTTGTAAATATTATTGCAAACCGCCCTGATGGGCGGTTTTTTTATTATAGAGATTTTTTAAAAATCATTGAATACTTTTTCAAAACATGATTAAAATCATTAAAAAGAAAACACTTTTTTCTTCACTTTGTCACAAGCGGTTTAAAATCATTAAAGAAAGTAAATATGGAAACATCAGAAGTTGTTGTGATACAAAAAGAACAAACAGATTCATTAAAAAATAACAACAGTTGTTGCGGACGATGTGCGGGCAAAAAAAAAGACGAACAAATTGGCTGCGGTAAATTAAGTATAGAAACCGGTATTGATAAAGAAAAAGAGGAAATTAAAATCAATGATACTTTACAACAAAAAGTGTAAATAAAAAAAGTTTCATTTAACATTGTTTCTTTGATAAAAAAAGAAATACGCACAACAGCTCAAAGATGAAAAATTTAAAAATAAAATTAACAGCAGCAGGTTTTGCACTGGTAGTTTGTACATTTTTTACTTCCTGCATGAATAAACCTGCAGAAAGCATAAACACAGATTCAAGCAATAATGAAGGAGCTTTTGACAGTAGCGCTGCAGAGGTTGCAGTTGCGCCCCAGGACTCTCTGCAAATAGCTGTAAGGAATGTTATAGCAAAATACCCTGGCGTAAATGCTGATGTAAACAATGGAGAAATATTGCTGACCGGTGAAATAGATGCCCTGAAGCTGCAGTACATGATAACCGACTTAAATACACTAAGACCAAAGAATATAGTGAATAAGCTAACAGTAAAAAGATAGGGACTTTTTATAGCATCTTCTGTTTGATTTAAAAGGCGTCTTTAAAAACAAAACTTTATACATACCGTATCTGGTATGCTATGTTGTTTTGCTTTTTTTCTGGGACAAAACAGCTTTGCTACTATTAGGCTTTTCTTGCGTCGCACACTTGCACATTTTCTCATTATTGAACATTGACCAACAGGTGTATTGACATTATTCAAACAAACAATGCAGGTAGTAACCCTAAAAGTTTTGCGATCTCACTTTTACCTTGACTTTCACATTCACAACTTAATCAATGGAACAAGACCAAACCACATAAGATAAGTTAAGGACGCTACCATAAGCCAGTCAATACGTGAAGAAGGAGAAGGATTTTTAATGTAGCGATAAATAAGCGTAATTAAAAGAATAGCATGCGGAACAACGGCATAAATCATATTTCCATAAGCTTCAGGAATGATATTAAACAACTTAAAAACTACTGCTGCTAATGCTGCAAGTATTGTAAAACTTATTGCTAATATTGCTGCTCCTTTTTTGCCAAACCTTACGGCGAGTGTTTTCTTTGATGCAGCCTTATCTGCATTATAATCAGGAATGCCCGACATAATTATAGAAGGCAACACTGAAAGAAACATAGGCAAACTTAACAGCCACGGAGAAGCATCATCAATCTTTCCTCCCTGAAAAATATAACCACAAACCACCACAGCAAAACTGTGCGTAAGCCCAACCGTAAATTCTCCTAGGCCGCGATAAGAGAGCCGAAGCGGCGAAACAGTATAACCTATTGCAAGCACAAACAAAACCCCACAGGTTAGTAATAGTGAATTGAGGTTGCCAGGAGAATTAGATAACACAACACCTAACACAACAAATGATAAAACAAGTGCAACTAAAATACCTTTTTTTATTTCACTAAAGCTTAGCAGCTTATCTACAAGCACCCTTGATCCACCAGTAAAAGGACTGAAGAATTTGTTTTGCTCATCAGATTTAAAATCAAAATAATCGTTAGACAAAACAGTTGCTACTTCTAAAAGAAAAAGCCATAGATATCCTAACCAAAAAATAGATCTGCTATATCCATAACCCAGGTTTTCAGCAGCAAAGGCACCAGTAGCATAAGCAACGCACGTCATCGGGTAAAACTGCAATCTTATAGCTTTTAACCAATAACCTGTTTTTATGCTAAATCTATCCCACGCGGTCAGCGGTCCTTTCGCTAATGAAATTCCTTCATTTTTTGCCTTATTAATCCAATTGTTACGCTGTGCCGCTGTTGAGTCTTTTACCATTCCAAAACTTAGTGTCCGCACTACATAAAAACCACAAAATTGCAAGGTAGCTCTTCGCATTGCATTGTGTCCCGGAGAACGGTTTATCAACTGATACACTAACCACGGAGTATCCATTGTTGTTATAATTTGCGCCGACCGTCCTCTTAATAAAGGTGCATAACCCGTACCTCCTTCAATATATTCAAAAGCAAAACCTGCCGTAAAAACCCGGTCAATAAAACCTTTTAAAAGCGCAGGCATAGTGCCCCACCAGGTTGGATAAACAAATACTACATGATCAGCCCATAAAATATCTTCCTGCGACTGCTGAATGTCAGGCTCTAATAGCTGCTTACGGGGAGAAAAATGAGTAACATTTAGATTGAAAGATAAATCAGCAACTGTTAGCTTTTTAACAGCAACACCTGCATTCGTTGCTCCTTCTGCGTATGCATTTACAAGCGCTTCAGAAAGGCTGCCTTTTCGGGGATGCCCGTTTATTATCAGTACATTCATAATTAATATTTCATTCGCATCCCATTGGAACTATTTGATTTTTGATTATTTCTGATAATTCTTATTACGCAGGTTGCCAAACGTAAATCAAGGTAACTGTAAGTTTCAGTTATACTGCTATAAGAGCTAAGTAAATAAGATTTTTGAGTTTAGCAACATTGTTTCCGCTATATTTTTGTTCTTTTTTGGTTACAAACATTTGTTCTCTTATGAATCATCGTTGCTGTCGCATTCCGTTCATCGGCAAACCATTGTGAAACTTTTTCTAAAAGCGAAATTTGTCTGCACCTTGATTTTTAGAATTAGTGGGATTAAATGGATGGGATTAAATTTTATAAAAACATCAGCTATTATTTAATAAACTTTATTTTTAAAATAAAAATGGCATTGACATCAAGAAGAATAATTTCCTTTTAAACAAACTTTCTTATAAGCCGTTTCATTGAAAATATAAAATGGGAAAAAGCTGCTATAAAATAATATAAGTACAAGTGAGTGACACAACGATGATGCCATGAAAAGCTTCTGCTGGTCCCCAAAAAAAATTACAAAAGCTGAAACTTGTAAAACAGGGTTTAATGACAGAAAATGATATTATCAGTCTGGTTGGCAAGAACCGGGCTTACGTACGGAATACCTAAACCCATTCCCCGTACAATCAGCAAAACGCCCATTAACGCAATCACGTAAGGCACTGCTTTTTTTATTTTATTACGGGTGGAAATACTGATAATAAAGCCAAAATACGAAAGTAAAAACATAGCAGGGAAAGTGCCTGCACCAAAAGCAATCATAAAACCGGCAGCACCGGCAATGGTACCGGCAGCCAAAGCGCCCGTGATGGCAAGATAAACTAAGCCACAAGGCAAAAGACCATTCGCTATCCCCAGCAAAAAAGTACTGCCAAAAGAAGGTTTGGTTAGAAAACGGGCAATAAGTTTTTGTACAAGTTGATTAATACGGGAAAAACCGGGTAAATGAAAAACGGGTTTATGCAACGTTGACTGAATTACAATCATTAAAATTACAACTCCTGCAATGATTGAAAACCATTGCTGAAAACCACCTAAATAAATGGTACGCCCAATAATGCCAAACAACATACCGAGAAGTGCGTAAGTAAAAATGCGACCGGAATTATACAGAAGTATGCCGGCAAGTTTTTTAGCAGGTTCAAGGTATTGAGTAGGCAGCGAAAAGGCAATTGCCCCACACATGCCAACACAATGAAAGCTGCTTAATAAACCTAAGCTGAAAGCAGATATAATTATTTGCCAGCTCACTATTTTACCTGGAAGTTTTGCTCGTTATAAAATTTTTCGTCGCCGTTTTGCCAATTCAGTTTTATCAGGTAATAGGCTTTTGCAAGTTTGCTTTTATCTACCTTCATCAATCCTTCTTCATTTACCTGTACAGGTATTTTACGGTCATATAATGAGTTGGTTGCACAGTAAAACCAGGCTTCTCCGTTAACTGCCAGACCATCCAGTTCTTTTGGTAAGCGTATAGATACTTCCCGGTTTGTCTGGGCTAACTGTACATTGCTTAATTTATTGGCATTGTTTGTTCCATCAATCTTGTCCTGGTAGCGCAACTCATCTTTATAATAATCTTTAGATACGAGTTCAAAATTTTGACTCATGCATTTATATACGAGTGTTCCTATCAGGGCACCAAAAACCAGAAAGGCTACTAATAATTTATTTCCCCAGGTCATGAAAAAGAAGGTTTATTAAAAAGCAAAAGTATCCTTTGCGAAACAGTGAAATGTAAACGGCAGTCAGGAAGAAATATGACATTGGTCATGTATTTTGTAATAGAAAGAAAAGGTATTATTTGTTTTGTTAGAATTAAAGTAAATTTGACTAAACGAATTAATGAAACTTACATTGGTGAAACTCTTTTGATTTAACATTAACTTTGAAATTATGTTAGGACTTACTACAACCGCCACAACAACAACAAATCAACTAAAAATAAATATTCCAGATGAGTTGAAGGGCATTGAACTGCAAATAATCATCCTTCCGGCAGAAAAAAACCTCAATGGCCAAATTGAGTTTTTTAGCCAGGATGAACTGCAGGCACTTCCAACCTTCTCACTGGATACAATTTTGGAAGATAATGAAGATTACAGCAAATGGTAGGTGAGATACACATCGCAAATATTTATTTTACAGATGCTTCAACATCTAAAATAAGACCAGTATTATTATTAAAGACAAATAGCTTTAATGACATTCTATATCTGCCATTAACCACAAACACTATTGTTAAAGGTATCAGACTTACTAATAAACAACTTAAAGAAGGTTATTTACCTAAAGTGTCTATGGTTGTTTATGAAAAGCCGGGAGTAATAGCAACATCTCTGTTGGTAAAGAAAATAGGCACTTTGAACGATAATACACATGAAGCAATCATTGATAAACTAATTGAATTTATACAAAAATAAACTGTTATCTTTTTCTGTTTTAATCACTCACAGGCCCTAAAAAAACAGTCTTCACATCCTCAATTTTCTTTTCTCCTTCATATAATCCAAGCTTTACTTCGGTCTTTCTTTGTGTGAGATGTGTCTTTGGCAACACTACAAAAAATGAACCGCTGCCCTGCCCTTCTTTTGCAATATCAATATGCGGCTTTCCGATGATTTCAATTTTGCCCTTTCCATCTTCGAGCTTAATTGTTAAGGGAATCTCTTTGATTGTTTTGTTAGACAATTTAATATTGTACAGGTTAGAGATGCTGTCAGTTCCCCTCTCCTGAAAGAGGATGCCGGGTGTACGCATTACAGTAGCATTTACATCTTTTCTTGTAAATAAAATAGCTGATAAAATGAGTACCACAACACCGCATAAACTTGTGTAAACCTTCATTCTTGCAGTGAACTTTAGTGGCTGGCCATTTTCAATACTGTTCTCACTTGCATAGCGGATTAAACCACGCGGTTTGCCCACCTTATCCATTATGTTATCGCAAGCATCAATACAGGCAGTACAATTAACGCATTCCATTTGCAACCCATTACGAATATCAATACCAGTAGGGCATACCTTTACACATGATAAGCAATCAATGCAATCACCAAAAATATCGGGTTGGTTTTTCTTAGCTATACCTCTTGGTTCTCCACGTTTATAATCATACGCTACAATCATTGAGTTCTTATCGAGCAGTACGCCTTGTAAACGACCGTAAGGGCAAACCTGTGTACAAACCTGGTCTCTGAAGAAAGCGAAAACACCATAAAAAACACCGCTGAAAGCCAACAATGAACCAAGACCACCAAGGTGTTGCGATACAGGTTCAGTTATAATCTTTTCCAGTTCGTCAATACCAATAATGTACGACAAAAAGAAGTTGGCGATAACAAATGAAAGCACAAAGAAAATAACATGTTTAGATGTTTTCTTTAAAATCTTTTCTGTATTCCAGGGTTGCCTGTCAAGCATTTTTTGACGATTGGCATCTCCTTCTATATAAAATTCAACCTTACGAAACATCATCTCAAGAAAGTTGGTTTGGGGACATGCCCAACCACAAAATAACCTTCCGAATGCTGCCGTAAACAGGATGATAAAAAAGATAAAAGTTACCATCCCTAGCCCCAGAATAAAAAAGTCCTGCGGCCAAAACACTTTACCAAATAGTATAAACTTTGCTTCCGCCACGTTTAACAAAAAAAGGGGTCGTCCATTCACTTTTATAAATGGAAGGCCAAAAAACGAGATAAAATAGAACCAGCTTAAATACGTGCGAATTTTATAAAACTTTCCTTTTGGTTTAAATGCATACACCCACTTGCGCTTACCCTGTTCGTCGAGGGTTGCAAGAGTATCACGATACGTTTCTCCACTTTTCTGATGTATATGAGACATGGTTTTCTTTAATTTTTTGCAAGCTTTTTCTCGCCCGCATTCGTCGAATCAGCTACAGGACCGCCTTCTTCTTTGTATATATCACCCTGCGGCTCTTTTGCATTGGCTGGTTTAGAGCCATGTAATGATTTTACAAAACTTGCTATTGCAGCAATCTGTACCGGAGAAAAATCATCTTTCCAAGATTTCATTCCTTTTTCAGGTACACCATATTTAATGGTTCTGAAAACATCTTTTATACTTCCTTTATGCAACCAGTAATCATCAGTAAGGTTAGGCCCTACTGAACCCTGACCTTCAGGTCCATGACATGCGGCACATGTAGAAGTAAATATTTTTTTACCTTCTCCTAAAGCACTTTCATCGGTTAATAATTTCACTGTGTTTTCGTCAACATTGTTAGCAGCATTTTTCAGGTATTCTTCTTTTTCAACTTCGGCTTTCGCCATTGCCATTACATATTCATCGTGTGTAGATGGTGCAGAATGAGATACGTGAAAACGGTACAGATAAATAAAGGAAAAAACAATACACGCATAAAATCCGTACAGCCACCATGGCGGCAAATTGTTATCCAGCTCTCTTATACCATCATAATCATGGTCAAGTGTAAGCCTCGCTTCTTCTGCTGCCGGTTGAATATTATTGAGTTTTTTCCACCAGATCAAGTAAAATGCTTCCTTTGGCTCTGCATGTTCAACAACAATCACAGGTTTATCTTTGGCAAGCAGCTGCTTCAAAAAAAGTAACATGACAAGCAGTATAATGACTTCAAGACCAATAACTCCTGTTAGTGCATAAAAGGAAGACTTAGACAGTCCGCCAATCGTTGTGGTTGCTGCTTCCTGTGTTGCATTTGCTGCAGTATCCTGTGCAAAAGCTACAGAAGTAAACATGCACAACAATGTAATCACTAATGTTTTTACGGCTGTTGATGAAGCCTTCTGTTTTTCTTTTAAACGCTCAACATAAAAGTCTGCAGCACCTATCAATACATAAGCAAGCATGCCAATGGCCAATAGTAAAGCACCTGCAACCACCAGAAGCATGACAGCCAAAGAGTTATTTAATTCTGACGGTTCAGGAGCATCGGCGGCAAAGGCGCTTGATGATATGCCACCAATAAATAAACATGAAATTGCACACCTCAACCATTGTTTTTTACCAGGAAATTTCATTTACAAAAGTTTACAATTAGTTATTTACTGTCATTATCGTTTAAAGGAAGGTTACTTAAGACATCTATCATTTTTTTATCTGCACTGCACGCCCACACAGTTATTACTATAAAAAATATGAAGAAGATAAGGAAAGATGTTAAAGCATATACATCTACTCCCGTAATTGTTTCCAGGTAGTTTATAAATTTCATAAAGGCCTCCTAAATCCTCCAAAGGAGGACTTTTTTTAAATCTGCCTTATAGGCAGGTTGTATTTATTAATTTTTTTGTTAATGAACATTTTATCGTTGGTCAACATCGTTGTGTCACTCACTTGTACTTGTATCTTCTTTGTGCAACGACCTCACCCTGGTCCCCCTCCTTTTGGAGAGGGAGGTGAGACATAGGAAAATCTGTTACAGAAATAAAGCTCCGTAGAAAAATCCTGTACAAGAGTGCGACGCAACGGCTGCCTCAAAAGAGGTATAAAGCCGGGTACCAAAAAATCTATAACGATTGTTAACGTCTTATCTTATCGAAGCAGTTTGTTCTTTTGGCTCTGCTTTTATATCGGTACCTACACGTTGCAGGTAAGCTATCAGTGCAACTATTTCACTGGTTGCACTTGCATCAAGCTTATCTTTTTTAAGGTTAGCTTTTATCTTTTGGCCTTGTGCTACAAGGTCTGCATTTGCACGCTTATCATAACCTGCAGGGTAAGGAACGCCCAGCGTCTGCATGGCTCTTATTTTGGCACCAGTGATGCTTGTATCTACTTTTGCATCAGCCAAAAACGGGTAATCAGGCATGATAGAACCAGGCGACATAATGCGTGGGTCAATCATATGATTGTAATGCCAGCTATCAGGGTATTTGCCGCCCACACGGGCTAAATCAGGACCTGTTCTTTTGCTTCCCCATTGAAAGGGATGGTCGTACACAAACTCGCCCGCCTTGCTATACTCTCCGTATCGTGCAACCTCATCTCTGAATGGACGTATCATTTGTGAGTGACAGGTATAACAACCTTCACGAATGTATATATCACGGCCCTGTAACTCAAGCGGTGTATAAGGTTTAACCGAAGTAATAGTGGGTACGTTGCTTTTAATTAAGAACGTAGGAACCATTTCGAGCGCACCGCCGATGGCAACTGCAATTAAGCTAAAAACCAGCATTTGTATTGGTCTTCTTTCAATCCAGCGATGCCAGTGGTATTTCCCATGTGTCTCAATTACCTGCGGCAACGGTGCAGCTTCTGCGGCTTCGTTGGCAACGAGGCTGGCAGAACGAACTGTTTTTACGACATTATATACCATTATCACTGCACCAGTCAGATAAAGCGTACCACCAATACTGCGACCGATATACATAGGAACAATGTTGGTCAGTGTTTCTAAAAACTGGTATTTCAATTGCCCTTCTGCAGTAAATGTTTTCCACATCATGCTTTGCGTAAAACCAGCCCAATATAAGGGAACAACATAGAGAACGATACCAATCGTACCGAAGTAAAAGTGTGTATTGATTAATTTTTTAGAGTAGAACTCTGTCTTAAATATTCGTGGAATAACCCAGTAAATAACGCCGAAGGTTAAAAAGCCATTCCATCCTAAGGCCCCGACGTGTACGTGAGCAATAATCCAATCGGTGTAATGGGCTACTGCGTTCACGTTTTTTAAACTAAGCATCGGACCTTCAAAAGTTGCCATACCATAACAGGTAACGGCTACCACCATAAATTTAAGGATAGGTTCTTCCCTTACTTTATCCCATGCACCTCTAAGCGTAAACAAACCGTTGAGCATACCACCCCAGCTTGGTGCAATGAGCATAATACTAAATACAACCCCGAGACTTTGTGCCCAATCAGGTAATGAAGTGTATAACAAGTGATGCGGACCCGCCCAGATGTAAATAAATATCAAAGCCCAAAAGTGAACAATAGACAAACGATAGCTATAAACAGGCCTGTTAGCAGCTTTAGGTAAGAAATAATACATAAGACCGAGGTAAGGCGTAGTAAGGAAGAATGCAACCGCATTGTGTCCATACCACCACTGCACCAAAGCATCCTGCACGCCTGCATACCCGCTATAGCTTTTAAAAGCTGAAAAAGGAATTTCGAAAGAGTTGACTATATGCAGCATGGCAACAGTGACCCAGGTAGCTATATAAAACCAGATAGCTACATACAAATGACTTACCCGGCGGGTAAGAATAGTACCGAACATGTTGATACCAAATATTACCCAGATGACTGTAATTGCAATGTCAATTGGCCACTCCAGTTCTGCATATTCTTTACCGGTTGTATAACCTGCAAGTAAGGTAACAGCGGCCGCAACAATAATAGCCTGCCATCCCCAAAAATGTATTTTGCTCAATTTGTCACTATACATACGTGCCTTACATAAACGCTGCAGTGAGTAGTAAACCCCGAGAAAAATACCATTGCCAACAAAGGCAAAAATAACAGCATTGGTATGAACGGGGCGAACCCTGCCAAATGTGATAGGCGCATAATCAAAATTGGCCTCGGGAAGATAAATTTGAATGGAAGCTAACAACCCTGCCAGCATGCCTACTACTCCCCACGTAAGGGTAGCATAAATAAACATCTTAACAATTTTGTTGTCGTAATAAAACTTTTCTACTTGCATATCTGTTTTGTGTTTCTAAAAAAGAGTTTAGTTTAGGGATTAGGGTTGATTTATAGGTGGGTTGAAAAAGAGTTTTCTTTTTTCAAGCTGTCTCTGGTAAGTCTTCAGTTGGTTTAACAGGGTCATCAAACAATATTCTCACAGGAGGACTTACCTCGTCGTCAAATTGACCTTTCCTAACGCTCCATAAAAAAGCACCTAAGAAAAAGGCTGCGACGGTTATACTAGCTATTAGTAAAAGGATTATTACACTCATTTTGTATATATTAATAATGTAAAAGTAAAATGAGAAAAATTTTTAAGGAATGAGGTTAATTAAGATGAAAAGTGACTTTTGTCATGTTTTGGCAGTATTTGTCACCAACTGCTTCTTTTGTAATTTTTAATTACTGAAGCAATTTAACTGGGCCTTCGCTTTCTCAACCAGCAATTTATAGTCACTTTGAGCCTGAAAAAAAACAATATTTTTTTTAATAAGGTTTAGAATATTTACCGAAAACTGCAAGAGACCAGATTAGCCATTAGCTTAACGAAAACTTTCTTGCTATTTCTCTCTTCATTACTAAAACCTTAGGAAAAAGCAAGTTGTTTTCAAGATGTATATGCTGTTGTAAATCTTCTTCAAGAGATTTCAGCTTATAATATAATAATTTAAAGTTGGTGCAAGCACCTTCCGGAGGTGTATAATTGTTTGTTACTTGTCTTAACTTACTTAGTATTTCACCTGCATCTTTGTGATCTCTTTCCATGCCGTGCAAAAGGGCATCTAATTGTTTAATGCTTGCTTTTGCTATATAAGCACCTGATTCCGTAGCTTGAAGAACGTTTTCGATGAGAGGAAAGACAATATTTTCTTCTTCGGCAAAATGTCCGATTAACTCTCTTTCAAGCGCAAAAAACAAAGAACGTACGTTGTCAAGGTCGGGATAGGTTTTACAATGACGCGTTACTACTTTCTGAAGCAGTTTAGATATTGCAGGGTATTCTTTATAGAAGAAAACATGGTGTTGATAATAAATATAGTCGAGAAGGAAATCCGGGTCCCACTTGTTAAATTCGAATGAGTAATTGTGGTTTTGAGTAGACTTTATTAAAGCATCTTCCACCACATTTATATCCAGGTTCAATTCAATACATGCCGTTTTTAAGGATATGCCTCCGCGGTCACAAAAATCGATTCCAAATTTTGTAAGAACCTCAGCTTTGCGTACATCATTCGCAGCCATTTCACCTACTGTCTGCGCTTTTTTTGGTTCTGATATTACTATAGTTTCCATCCTGTTATTTTTAATTATTAACTATTGCCCCAAAATCGCTAAAAGGTTGGTATAAGCAGGTAGAACAAGAAGCACGAATACCACTTTTACATTGAACAAAGGGACTAAAAGAGAAAGAGAAAGGTGATGATTTGAGTCATCTGTAAAAAAGAACATTACACATTTTATGCTATTTCAATTTCATTTTTATTGCTGCAAAATTGCTGGCACCAAAGGTGATAAGCAGAATGCTAAGGCTGCTTGAAGGCATCAGTATGGCTGCAATCATTGGAGACAAGTTTCCCTGTACAGCAAAGAAAATTCCAACCAGGTTGTAGATAACAGATATAATAAAGCTTGCTAAAACAACTCTCTTATTTATCTTACATAACTTAATCAGCTTTTGCAGCAGAGGTAAATTTGATGCTTCTAAAATACCATCACTTGCAGGTGTGAAGTTGTTACTGCTTTCAGTTACAGCAATTCCCACATCAGCTTGTTTCAGTGCTCCTGCATCGTTGAGGCCGTCCCCGATCATCATTACTTTTTTGCCCTCGTTTTGCAATTTTTTTACCATGTCAAGCTTGTCTTCAGGCTTCTGTTCAAAGAGAATATTAGCATCAGTTCCCAAAAGACTTTTTAAAAAATTTCTTTCTCCTGCATTATCGCCGCTTAAGACTGCCAGCGTATATTTTTTACGAAGATTTTTTATGAGGGCAGGTATATTTTCTCTATAGTGATTTTTGAAAGTAAAGCGGCCAATTACTTTTCCTTCAACTGATACATAGACAGATGAAACTCCATCTGCCTCGTTGCTGCCAGCAACAAACTTTTTAGAACCAAGTGAAATCAGGTCGCCATCGACAATTCCTTCTATACCCTTACCTGCAGTTTCTTTAAAACCGGCTAAAGGGCGTTGAGCTATTTTACCAAAGTAAGCTGCAATGGCTTTACTCATAGGATGAGTTGACTGGCTTGCAAGAGTTGCTATTTTTTGTTCCAGATTTTCATCTAAGTGTAATCCTGTATACTCTATGTCCTGGTATTGCCCTGTTGTTAAGGTCCCTGTTTTGTCAAAGACAATATGGTCAACATTTGCAATATCTTCTATAGCCTGTGCATTTCTTAAATACAACTTGTTACGGCCAAGAATTCTAAGAATGTTACCATTAGTGAAGGTGTTACTTAACAACAAGGCACAGGGGCAAGCGATAATCATGACAGCAGTTATACTGTTCCAGATTTTAGCAGTATCGTTAAAGGCCCAATAAACAGCGGAAATTGCAGCGATGGCAAATACCATCCATGTAAAATAGCGGCTTAACAGATGCACAAATGATTTCTCATTGTTCTTCTTTTCATCTTTCAATTCGTCCCTGTTCCATAATTTTGTTAGATAACTTTGTGCAACTTCTTTAATAACCAATATTTCTATATTGCTGCCGATTTGTTTTCCACCGGCGTAAACAATTTCACCCATTTCTTTTTGTACAGGTGTGCTTTCGCCCGTTACAAAACTGTAATCAATCATTGCAGAACCGCGGGTTAAAATACTATCGGTCGGAATGATTTCTTCATTATGAATTAGCAGGGTATCATTAAGTTTGATATCAGGAAGAGCAACCGTTTCTTCCTGCTCTTTGTTTTTTCGTGTTACGGCTATCGGAAAATATGATGTGTAATCTCTCTCAAAGCTCAATTGCTCATAAGTCTTATCTTGTAAAATACGACCAACAAGCATAAAGAATACAATGCCGCTCATGGAATCAAAATAGCCTCCACCCGTACCGCCAAAAACTTCGTATAGACTTCTGCCGAAAGTTACCCAAACAGCAAGTACAATGGGCGCATCAATATTTAAAAATCCATGTTTAAGACTTTTCCATGCACTGTTATAAAATTCGCTTGCACTATATAAAACGACGGGCAGGCTTAAAATAAGATTTAAGCTTCTAAACAATATTACCAGGTTTTGTTCCTTAACGTCTATTCCCAGATATTCGGGAAAACTAAGTAGCATGATATTGGAAAAACAAAACGCGGCAACACCCAATTTGTAAATCTTTGACTTGCTAACCTTAGGCTTAGCCTGCTTTAAATCATTAAAGCTGATGTAAGGTTCATAGCCAATGCCTGTTAATAATTCTGCAACCTGTCTAAGTGAAATTTTGGGAGCAAATATGATATCAACTTCTTTACGGGGAAAGTTTACTTTGCTGCTAATTATGTTTTCGTTCAACCTATGCAAATTTTCGAGTAGCCAGAGGCAACTGCTGCAATGTATCTGAGGCAGATAAAACGTTACATGTGTCTGAGTATCATTTGTAAAAGTTATCAGCGAACGCCTGATTTTATCATCGTCTAAAAATGAAAACTTATCTTTTCTAACGCTGATTTTCTGGCTGCTGCCCGGGTTTTTAGAGATTGTATAATAATCGCACAACCCATTTTGATTAATAATTTCAAAAACCATCTTGCAACCTTCACAGCAAAAGTTTTTTTCATCAGCTACGATAATCGAGCTGCTGCAGTTCTCACCACAATGATAGCAAGCGGTTTGGGTAGGAGTGACTTGTTTAGACATATTTATTGCATCAGGATGGGCAAACCTTTTTAGTTCCGTTTCTTATGGAAGCCTTTTATATAATTCAACGAAAGTAGAAATGCGAAAAATCATCGACAGTAACATCAATTAACAGAGAAAATGATTTTAATCATCTTTTGTGTAACAGCTTTGCTTTTACTCTCTTATTAGGTTGACAGCATTTTGTTCATCAAAAAATTAATCCTTATTTCCATAAAAGAGCTATACAAATCAAGAGGAGCATTGCAACCATTACTTATCCAGGTATAACTGCCCGTTAAATAAATCTTTAACTGATTAACATTTTTTGACTAAATAATCAAAGTCATCTTTTCAGGTACGCGTCAAAGCTATTTTCGCAAAATGAAGCAAAGTGCAGAGATTAACCAGGAGCTAATTAAGAAATACAACACGCCGGTTCCAAGGTATACAAGTTATCCTACTGTTCCTTATTGGAAGCAAGAGATTGATGTGGAAAGTTGGGAGAAAACCTTTGCTCAACGTTTTAATATCGAAAACCACACAAAAGGTATCAGCTTATATATCCACCTGCCTTATTGCGAATCTCTTTGTACCTATTGCGGTTGTAACAAGCGGATAACCACCAATCATAAGGTGGAAGATGAGTACCTGGACGCAATAGAAAAAGAGTGGAAGCTCTACCGTAAGCAAATGTGCCAGACACCTGTTATCAGGGAAATACATCTTGGAGGAGGTACGCCAACCTTTTTTTCTCCCCAAAATTTAAAACGTCTCATCACCATTCTTACTAAACAAAGCATTATTCATCCGGGTCGTGAATTTAGTATTGAAGGCCATCCAAACAATACTACAAAAGAACATCTTACGCTGTTGCATTCGCAAGGATTTAGACGTATCAGTTATGGTGTGCAGGATAATGACCCCGAGGTACAAAGGCTGATAAACCGTCATCAACCATTCGAAAATGTAAAACGTGCAACAGAGCAGGCGAGAGAAATTGGCTTTACTTCAGTCAATTTTGATTTGATATACGGTTTGCCGGCTCAAACACCTGAAAGCATAGAAAAAACCATTGAGCAGGTGATAACATTGCGACCTGACCGGATTGCTTTTTACAGTTATGCACACACTCCCTGGACCAATAAAGGACAGCGTTTGTTTGATGAAACTAACCTGCCGGGGCCAACTGAGAAGATTGCACTTTACATTAAGGGTAAAGAACTTTTGACTCAAAACGGGTATATAGATATAGGTATGGACCACTTCTCTTTACCAACAGATGACTTATATAAGGCCTGGGAAAGCGGTAAGCTGCACCGGAATTTTATGGGTTATACTACTCAAAATTCAGGCCTGCTGTTGGGACTGGGCGTATCAAGTATAAGCGATGCAGGCACTGCCTTTGCCCAAAATGACAAGAGTCTGCACGACTATTATGAGCAGATTAATGAAAATAAACTTCCGGTAAAGAAAGGTTATTTTTTGACGGAGGAAGATATTGTATTTCGCAAAAATATTTTAGATATCAGCTGTAAAGGAAGTACGACTTTTAAGAAAGAACAACAGCAAGCTTTGGAAGAATTCACGTTTCCAGTGTTAGATTTATTAAAGGCCGATGGCTTGGTTGAGTACGATAATAACGGTTTAAAAGTGACTAAGCAGGGGCATTATTTCATCAGGAACATTTGCAGTGCCTTTGATATGTATATTCAAAGAAATAATACTTCTTTTAATAAACCGGTTTTTAGTAAAGCTATTTAGTAAATTGCATTGTTTTTCATCAAAAAGTTGGCTGGGTTCTTTGGTATTTTAAAAGGGAACGTAAAGACAAAGGCGGCAACATTAGCAATGAAAACTGAAGTTAATCAGCGAAATATAGTTGAACGGAGCGTCGCAACGACTGATCCATTAAAGATATTAGCTGACCAACAAAAACTCTTCTAACCATCTTTAT
>Ga0210040_10002379_pt1 | contig 26620 bp, 17 predicted proteins | sample CryGeyCG12114_NA_FD_185462 | JGI IMG/M metagenome (GOLD analysis project Ga0210040, IMG submission 185462) | Groundwater microbial communities from aquifer - Crystal Geyser CG19_WC_8/21/14_NA (SPAdes) (version 2) | ecosystem: Environmental > Aquatic > Deep subsurface > Groundwater | place: USA... | reverse complement strand
GTTGTTACTTTTACCAGAGAACTCGACGTCTTGAATATATATGTATTATCGTAAGGTTTTTGTATATAAAGAAGACGTGTTATTTTTCTGGACATCTCTCAAAGAAAAAATAATGCCCAAGAGAAATAAGTGACTGAAACACACATGTATTCTACTTATGATGTCATGGATGGTTATTACATAGAGCTAAATAATACAACTATTGTACAAATCCTTCATTTATAGTAATCCGCACTCTAGTCGCAGTCAGCAACACCATCTCGTATGTTCATGTATAGGAATGTAATATTGTCCACTCTTGCCTTTATTTCCAATCGTCTTTACCATTAAATGTCCTGTGTAAAGAAGAACGCATTTTATATAAGTTATGGTAGTGACGTAGACAGTGCTGAATATATTACTTTTGGTGATTGAATGAAAGTCGTAATTACAATGCTAATATGCATATGCAATGTTTTGATGCTGGTTTTCATTTATATGTACAAGTATAGATTGTTTTTTTGGTAGGAATAAGTGCTGGTCGCTGTATTCTGTCTACATAATGAAACAGAATTTTGGCCCGTATTTTTACATGTGGATTAATCACAAAATATTTTTTACAATATTAAAATAAATATTATTATATGAGATACAATTAATTATTGTCACCTACAAAAAAAGCGTCTGAGCGAGTTTGACACTTTTATGTTACGTAGGAAAATTGTCTGTGTTTACATTTATTATTGGTCTTATATGGCAATTTTGTTTTCAAGCAAATCATGGACTTTCCATTTTTTTAGCTGTTGACGCCTTTATGTGTAAAATGGATTCGAACCTTGAGTGAAACGTGTACTTAACGGTAACGGTAATGGGGTATTCCACAGTTCCAGCAACTTTGTCTATCTGCTTGCATTGAAAAAGTTACTGGAATACCCAGGCGCTCGTGAATATACCTTAAATCAAAAGTGGCTATAAGTCTCATTATACCCCAACATATTGTAGCAATCTTCTTAAATTCATGCAGCTCACAATTTATTGTTTATTGAAGAGTTTCACTTAACTATATCTTTCTCATCAATCTTATGACGTATTTTACAGTAAATAAACTTTACACAGCTATTGACTGGCATTCTAAAATTGCAGGATGTGGTTTAAGCTGTTTGCTTCGGCTGTTTGTTTGTCCGACAAAAATTACAGCATTTAGAAAATATTGACATGCATATAAACTCACAGTCAGTTAAACAAACGGTCACATAGAATGAAAAAAACATGAATGAGATTTGTATCAATCTAATGCATAACATGAGTTTTACGAGTTTTACAAACGTTTATTTCCTCATGATCGTGGTGCTGCAAATGCTCCAAATCCATGGACGCGAAGTGAAATTAGGATTCCATAAGAATTTCGGAGGTATGCACTCTTTAATTATATTTTTGCAAACTATGTGATATGAGATAAATGATAGTGCCTAATCAGTATTACTGTTTCATTTTACCTGTATCTTACTTTCTAATTTAGGAATTGGACACACCCATATGCTGGTCCTAAATGGAAGATGTACGAATATTCCTCACGTTTTAAATGACAAGATTTCATCCATTGATCCATCTGGAAAATGTATTGAAATTTTTCTACACAGACATTGTAGGGGACCTTCAGTGCAAATCAGCGGAGATCCAATAAATGATTTAAACGAGTTAGGATTCAATGACAAAATGTCATCCATCAAACTATGTGGTTCCTTTGAGTTCCGTAACTTTTGGGGATTTCATAAAAAAAGGTATCCGATTTTGCTATCTAGTCATAAGCCGATTTGTAACCGAAATAAAAATAGGCGCAGGCAAGATTATATGCAGTCACCTGATTCTATTCGATTTATTGAATAAATGCAAGCAAATATACTTTATGGATCACAAAGTTTTATTATCATATCTGAAAATACACACACAGAATTTGTCAAATAAAATATGCTTTAAAATATCTAAATTAATAAACCTATTGAAAAAATTAACAATGGCAAGTTTTAGAACTTTAAGAGCTGTCGGCGACAGTTTAAAACTTCATTCAATCTACTGACATACAATACCAATTTTTGTAGCTATCGACTATAGATGATTTTATAGTGACCGAAATATCAATTAATTACTGAATAACTATTTTTTCATGAGTCTCAAACAAATATTACAATTGATCAAGTAATCGCTGCCTATTTTACCAATTCGTACACAAAACAGCACTATTTGTATTCCATATATATCTTAATAAAATACATAACTTCATGTTCAATGTTCATCATTGATTAACTTCTATTATTCAATGAAATTTAAATACTTCCGTCACTGGTAAAACAAAGTTCAGAGCTCCACGTTCTAGCATCAACGTAAACATACTCTCTCAAGCTGGTCATAAAATCTGAATCTGACACAAGATGTCATCTTGTCAAATATTATGTACTATGTACTTCTAATTTGCCTCATTACTCATCACATTCAAATTCAAGAACAACTAATACAGTGCAATAAATTGTGTTTATAAACTAATACTAATCTACAAAATACAGTGAGAAGGTAAGGCTACATTTACATACAAGCAGCTTAGCAAGACAAATCTTCGTTCCCCAAATCCAAGGTTATGAAAAATATAAGAAAATTTTTAAAAAGATCAATACACAAGCAAAAATTAACAAGTATATATACAAGAAAATCCTTTTCGTTAGCTAGTACATCATGAGACTCAGATCGGAAACGCACTTTATATTATTCAAAACATAAAATAACTACTCTGCTTCATCAATCGTTTCTTCATCCATCGGTGTGACACGATATTTTTCGTGACCCATGAAATCTGCTTTCACTCCTGTTATGATGGTTTGAACTAGCCATTCAGGCTTAACCGTGGGCACCAGAGTTTCATTCGCCAAATCGAGAAGTTCTGGTGAACATGTGGCGTCTGTCACAAGCACATCCACATCCGGAGGTAAATATCCTGGTTCTGTATTGAAAAAAACCCATGCTTTACATATAAACCACCAGTCGGAAAAAAAATTAACATAAAATATACATAAAAAATCCATACTTTTCTTGGGCTTCAATAAGCAGGCTTGCGCTGCCGTTAAGACTGGTCTCCAATAATTGTACAACTCATCGGATTCCGAAGTGCAATAAATCCGGTAATTCTTAAGTGGCATCCTATCGTGCCTAGGAATTACACGCTCTTTTTCCAAACTCCAACCAGAATTTAATTGGAATGGTTTCCAATCTGTTATCATGTTCTGAAAGAAAGCGTTTATATAAACCAAGTTATTATAAAATCATAAAAACAGTGCAAATTGTAAAGTAAATAAAATTTGGACACACATAAAGACAGTAGCGACTTACCTTTTCCAAACATTCAGCAATCCACGCGTGCGACACACAGGGGATAGAAGCAGCTAAACAATAAATATACTTGACTGTCCTAGCATGACTGTCCGAGATCAAAAAGATATTTGTTTTCCCCCTTTCTTTGCCAACTGAATCTATAATGCGTCCCCCCTTGCTTTCTATTTTCTCTCTATACTCATCCTTGTCATAGACAGCGACTGGAAGTGAACTATTTCCTAAAAGTTATGAGGGAACAGTTGTAAGAGTGTTACATAAAAAGCCAAAAGGATCATTGTGCTAAGGTTTCTATCAAATTTAGTTGGCTACACATACCACTACTGGCGGGATCACCACCACTACTAGCTGTTAGAAAAAACTGCATCTTGTCAAACAGTTTTCCTTCTTGCCCCTTTTTCCCCTCTGATTCTATTAAAAAAATATTTTCATCAAAGTATTGAATTTGAATAAGTTATATTTCATCAACAAAAAATGTCAATCAAGAGAAAAGAGGATGGATATTTTTCCTACCTTTCGTGAATTTTGCAGGCGACGGAGGCGTTGATTTAAACGATACTAAAAGAGTAGACCCTCCCACTGAACTGTTGACATTATCAGGATCAGCGATGCTTCCTGGATCAACAGATTCTTTCCCCTCGGGTTCTTTTTCTTTACTGCTAACTTTTTTCAAGTGCGTCTTGCTTCGTGATTTGGTATCAATGGTACTAAATAAATAAAAGCGAAACTTGAAAACAAACTTGAATATCCAAATTCAGAACTTGAATTGCGTAAAGCACAAGACGAAATATTATGCATTCCCGATAGCTCATATACCACTATATTCTATTACCCTATTACCTTTCATCAAATCCAGCACTAGGTTCCGTACTGGTATTACGACCACCACGATTTCCACGCCTGCGTGGGGCTGTCACTATATTATCTGTATTAAATTACAATAGAAGAGTTTAGCACACCAAATAAAACACTGCTACTTATTCCTAATTTAGCAAATGTTTTATTTTTCAAACTCTTACCCCAGCTAACATCAGCAGGTTTAGGTCCAGCCAAGCTGGGATTGAATTCAGCCCTCAGACGTTTTGCATCAGCTTCTTTGATGCTAAGCTGTCTTCGAGAGCACCATAAAGGTTCCGAGCTATTATCAAGTCGAATAGCGTACTTCACGATTGGCTCATCCGATTCATCAAGAGCCTCCCCACTGTTGTCATCAAAAAGTTCAGTGTTCAGTCAGAAACCAGGAAAGATTTGCCAAACAAAAAACTAGGAAGTAAATAATGACAAACTTACAATTTCTGTCCAATTACAGTAGCATTGGCCGGCTTATAAATGTTGTCCGGAGAATAAACGCCAGATAATCCAACGCCCAGAATTTTAATAGGGATAATATGACTTTCAGAAGCTACATCTTCCATGTTGTCTTCGAAATCAATAATCCAAGTGTCATTCAAGCCTTTGGATTTTATTCTGCCGGAATAATAATTTCGATCTCTCCAGCGTGCAAAAACCAGTTCAGCTAAAATAAACAGTAAGGTTACGGTTCAAGTTATTTGCAAAGTCAAATATTTAACATTTGAGAAATTGAAAAAATGTAGACAGAAAACTTACAGACAGCAATGCTCCCCCACAATGTTGAAGATTTAGCCAAAGTATTTAAATTCACAGGCTCAGTATTTAAATTTAAATCAGGTTCTGGGAGAGGAGGACAACTCTCTAAGACAGTATTTCTTCCCGATACTGATAAGCCTGGAGATGGAGTAGCAAAAACTGATGCACTCGTCGACGTTAAGTTGGATGATTTCAAATGCTTTATTTGGCTGGTAGTAGTAGGCGTGCTAACATTCATTGGAACAGGAGTGGCGGAAGGTGTGGTAATTCGACGAGTAGTAGACACTTTTGGAGTGATTGCAGTATTACTCGTGCTAGCATTTCTCATAGATTCAGCAGGTTTTTTAGATGATGAAACCTTTTTGCCTTCAGTTTTACTAGATTTTGGAGTAGTTGTAGGGCTAGATTGAGATTGCGAAGAAGTAGTCGTAGAGCTGAATGAAGAAGATGACTGCGAGCTAACAGGTTTTCCTTTTTTCGATTTTGAAGGTACGGACGAATTCTTTGTCGAAGCCGAGCGAATAGTTTTTTCACCGCTGATGTCAGAAGTTTTAGATTTCTCTTTACTTTGTTTACTAGAGGCAATTGACTTTGGAGCGGTTGATACCTTCTTCTCCTTATCCATTTTATCTCCATTTTCATTGGTATGAGATTTTTGTTTCACAAGCTTAGGCATCTTATCTATCGAAGAATGATCATCACCATTTGAGAGTGATGTAGATCGGCTGAGAATTGGTTCCACCAGGCCCTGTACTGAGTCCAAAAAGTTAAATTCGCCTAATCTTGTGGACGTAATAATTGGTTCACGATCTTTATCCATACTATTTTTTCTAGCCTTCGACTTCGAGTTTACTGGCTTACCAAACCTTTTTTCAGAAGCTGCATAAAAACAAAACATTTAATAACTGTGTTATGAACTTGAAAAAATCGTATTGATTATTGAATCAATTTTAATGAAATATTTTAATACCTTCAGAAGTTGTGGTTGCGATGCTCACGATGCTCTGTCTAGGGATCGTAGACCCTAGGGAATTAAATCGAGAGCTTTTCGATGCAACAGTGTCTGAATTTTCTTCATCAGCAGCATATCCACTAGAAGAATAGCTAGTGGTATCTACATTATGCATTTTCAAAATAGTTTCAAGTTTTCTATAATCTGATTTTACAGTCTTTTGAATAACACATTTTCCTTTCTCCATGTCCACCGCCTTAAACCATAACTCAATCACAGCATTTGACTCCCAGATCTTCAGAACGAAAACAGGCAAATTAAAATATATATCTGCTAGTGTCCGTTTCTATTATTAATATTATAATATTAAATGCTTAATTGTTAACTTACAGATTCATGGCTGGCAGCTAGATCACTGTTTGCCGTTGATGACAAATGCTTAAGTTTTCCACTAGAGTCCCCAAAATCTTTATCACTTCCGAAGCTAACTGAGTCAACTTTAGTAGGTTCCAAACTTTTACTATGTAAATCAGGATTCTTAAGTCGCTTTTGACTGCTTTCCTCCCTCCGTCGAATTTCGGAGAAAAATTCATCCAATCTACTATCGGGATCCTTCACAGCCTGATTCTCAGTAGATGATTTCTTTATTTCAGCACTAGAAATGGTGTGAGGGAATTTAAATTTCTGTATAATTTTCCCAGAATTGTCATCTATTGGTTCATTCAAGAGCGACAGCTCTTCCGGGGTTGGGGATTGCAAGATCCTTCTTGTTGGTGACTCTGGATTCTTAGGTGGTGAGCCGTCAATGCGCGGGCGCTTTGGCTTCTGGATTATGGAGCGATCGGATTGGTCACTTCCCGTATCTTTAGAAAACTTGCGTTTATCACTTTTTGCCTCCATCTTCTCAAATGACCTAGACAATAGAAAAATAAGCTATATTGAACCAAGGTAAATAGACTAGTATTGAACAAGGAACTCAGATGAAATGATGATATGACCCAGTTATTTAAGATGACCTAATATTTAGTATTATTATTGTTCAATCGTTTACCGTATCGTTGATGCACTAAATCATTCGAGGTCCAAAGTACCCAAATTAAAATTTCTTTCGAACATCGTCACACTGATCAAACTTAATTAACTTGCTCCGCGGGGCTTCTGCATTAACCTTCAATCATCTAAACGGCAAGAGAACTAACATTCCACAAAAATAATTTGATGCCAAAGTAAAGTAGTCGAAGTCGAAAAGTTAAAAGTTCCAATCAACTTAAGCGAAGAAACAAAATGATTTTCTAAGCTTCTTTCTTGTTTGCGCCGAATTTTCCTAGTATTAAATAATGCGCTTTTGATTTTTCTATGGTACGACAAGTTCGCCGTGTCTTTTATGAAACTATAAGCGTTTTGTTCACCGAGGAGGACAGCGAATCAGAGCCATTGAAATATAAAGGCCAAGTTTGAATTTGAAATCTCGGCATATTAAATTGAAGTTTCTTTTCTTCACTCTCACTCTCTAGGAAGGAAAAACTGGGTGGGCAAAGGAAAAAGTTATTGACAGTTCAATACAAAGACGAGCAAGAAACCCTGGGGCCTCAAAGTTATACTTTTTAAGCAGGTAAAGATCAGCAGTTTTTGCTAAAAGTCTTTGGCTCCTACTTTATTTAACTAATTTATAACCGGTTCAATCTTGTCTGGAGTAGGCTCGAGCGAAACCTAATCATAACACGAGCTATAAAGCAGATTAGCAGATAAGCAGAAGCTCCAAGCAAAGCAGAAAGAAGGCAAAGAATTGACAATGGGTATGCATGTAATAGTAATAATTATACCGATCGATCATTGATTAGACATTTAATTGCAAGTGAAGAAATCTTCTTAATAATTATTAACTTTCCATATTTGCCTGACTTAGTTCTTACTCAAGGAATGTCCAGTGTGGTGTCATTCATCCTGGCAATCGGAGTATTTTCTGGAATGCAGCTGTATAAACATCAACTTGCCTCTTCAGGACCTCTCACTATTGTAGGCGGAGGAATAGGATCTGTTCTTTTTTTGTTTTCTTTAACGGTATGACCTCACAGAGATGTGTGAACTTACTAAAGATTTGTTAACTCCGATTGTGAGAATCTGTACGTTGTTGTTTGTCTGAGAAGCGTGTGCCGATTGTGCGTGTACCCATTTTATTAATGGTCTGATTCGTTGATTCTTGATTGTTATGCTATAATAGGCTGTTGGAAATTTGGAATCCACTCTGTTTGGAAAGGCGTATCAAACTTCTTTGTTTCCAGAAGGTAAATAATTCACATAATATATAATCATAATCAGTTACGTTTCCTGTAAACAATGTGATAAAAGATTATTGATGATGAAATTTTTTACGGGTGTAGTGGTCATGTGTCTCATTTTTGCACTTTTTGCTGCTGGCCGAATACACGGCGTTTGCATTACTACTTGGTAAGTTTTGATTCATCGACTTGTTTAGTTGAAATAATGGTTTTATTTCTACAAGTTGTCTTCACAAGTTTTTTTTTAATTTTTACAGTTTTGTGTTTTCACTCGTCACTTTATACTACATGAACGGAATTTCATCTCAAGCATATGGACACAGTCAAAATCATGCTTCAAACGTAGCAACTGTCCAACAGAAAAAGAAAAAATAGCCTGGCTAAGTAATAGTGTCTCTTTACTATGAGATTACCAGCAAATATTTAATCAATTTAAGCTGCGTGTTGAGTATTAAATGATAATTGCAGTCATTAAAGTCTATGTGGAATAATCTTTCTCAGATATTTATTTCCTCGTCAGCTTAAGAGTAAAGCTCACATTCCAAGTTTGGAATTAGTAATTATGCTAAAAATTCGTGCTTGTGTACACAAATAAACAAGTTTTCACTATCCATGTCTATGCAATTGTGCACAATATGTTTTTAAAATCGAACTACATTTTTTTATTGTTTGTGCGATTGGCGCTTAAAATGCACTGACCTTTGAGTGCAACATTGTCTAAACCTCTCCAAACGTCTCATCTCGATCCCACACCAAATCTTACATATTCTTCTCTCAATGTCAGCCAATGCAATATTCGGTAGTTGTAAAAGGGGAACCTTGTAAATGGCAAATGACAAGAAGTTTCTCGTGCAATAAGTCTTAAGTGGACGGGTAAACTTTGTTTTTGGTAATGTTTCCATTGTTTATATGATGGATATACAATGGAAGTAATTAATGAAGTTTTCGATCCCATAGGATTAAAAACGGACCGTCGTTCAACTGTGTTTGCTCTATAAGGATTTTACTTTCACCTTACCAGGAGAAGTTGCTTCACACTAAGGTTTCTAAATCTCCAATTAATTCCTTACTCCCTAGACAGTTTGCCTCTGGTTGCCTTTTGAAAGGCCTTATTATCAAGCATTAGAGCGGATGGTAACTAAAACTAACTACAGAAAAATAAGCTGAGCACTCCAAAGTCTACAAACCAAATTGTTGTATTTAGAATCTACGTTTGTCACATATGTTTATGGTTTGGATTTCAATCGTCATCGTGTAATGTAGTACTTCTAAGCTCGTCACATACCACAACTGGTGAAGTGACTGATTGGCCTTTCTTTAAGCAACTTTAATTTTTTCACTTTACGCAGCCCGCCATCTGAATTGACACTCCGTCACCTTTAAATAATTGATAAAGTATAAAATCGAAAGGGAAATCAAATTCAACATGACGTGAAGCTGTCAGAATGACCTGTCTAGTTGCACCAGTGTGTATCAGTCTCTTAGAGAAACCGAGCCACCTTCATTTCATGTTATGAGGCTGTGACAATGACATGCCAAATTGGTATACAGCCGCATGCGGGTGTGTCATTGATATCCTTTATTGTAAAACCTGCCAGAACCAGTGACCCTTGGAATATTTCATCCCACATACAATAGACATGAAGACTGTGAAAGGAAATTCCATTGATGCGGTTAAATTCAGAAGGTTATAAGAATCAGTTATTGCTAGTTAGTAACAGTGTGTGTTAAACTGACTTCACAACGAGACATATTTAATTCTCTCATAATTGCTATGCTCGTTTTGTATCATTTCGCCCCAAATTAGTATAAATGAAAATAACAATGCTACTAAGAAGAAACCAGTTCAGGGATTCAATGGATACTAAAGTTACTATATTTTTGTTCGCCCTAAAATTCTTCTATACATAAATCAATCTTGTAAATCTCACAACTCTTAGCAAAAAAACAAAAGATTTCTAAAATATATAATAGTATTTCAAACTTCAAAGAAACAGTTGCAATCCAAACTGTGCAGCGGATTAGTATTGCAAACATGGACCACGCACAGAAGGATATAAAAAATAGCAAAATGTCTAGTACATCTGTTGACGTAATCTCATAGGAGTGAAAAGATATATAAGAAACCAAAAACATGTTCTTCTGGTTCACTACAATACTCTCGACATGGTTGTTCGAGGACAGCTTAAACTGACTGCGAGAATTTCTTGGCCACGGCTTCGCATTGGATATAAAAAAAAATTCCTTGTTCTCAATTTCTAACCATGATAATAGCAGGGATTTTGAAAACGGTAGAAATAGGAAAACTTTTCGGGCTTGCGTTTTATTTAGTGCCAGTAGAGTACCCTTTTTCGGTCTAAACCGTCTACACTTTCAGTCGTGAGTAACAAAAAATTTGGTTTTGGTGCACATGTAATACGTACACTAGGGTCTGTATAACATTACATTAAATGAGAGGAAAAAAAGAACTTCGTTACTCAGGGTGGGAACATAATCAGAACAAAAAAACTGCTGTATCTTCATATGATAGGGATGATGATATATAGAGAAAAGGATAAGGAATTGGACAGAGGCAACCACTCAAACTTGCTGTTATACACGAACTTATTAAGAGGATGATTAACATTGGCATAGTCTTTGTCATCACCCCACAAATGACCATTGCAACAATATTATCTTTCCACAACATTAGATTCCATGAGAAAAATGGGATGAATTAATTGAGTCTGCGTCTATCCCATTAAACTCTGTGGACTGATGAGTTCCAAAAGAGCTCCCAAATTGTGATGAAGAGATGAAATAAACCCGCGATAACTAATGAAACGAACAAAAGAGACAATCTTCAGTCTATTTTACTCCTCAGCTTACAATAATTTTCTGAGTAGTATGTCAACGCAATGTGACAGTAGTTATGGTGGATTTCTCATTATTGGAAGTTCAAAGACCTTTTAGTATGAGATTAGTAGGATTTCCAAATTATTGTAGAAGTTGTCAAAAACTTGCAGTTAAATTTGTCAATGCTCGACTAATTTCCACCGTAGTAAATTAATTTTAGTACGTTAATATATACTTGTATGCATTCTATTCATTAACTTGGGTTGTTAATCCATTGAAATTCGTAAACTTTAGCACTTCGGTACAATTTAATGTATAAATATCAAGTTTCAGAGGTGTACGTGTGGGAAACTAAAATACCTATTCCGGTTTACCAGTAGTACCATACACAACTAACTTTCTTTGTTTTACTTCATATATGAACCTACGATTACAAAAGTTTTGAGATTTTTTTTCAATCCTGTCTGCCATATTATTACGGGTCTCCACTCTAATACGGGAGAAAAACTCCTCTTCTGATATAATCCAAGTGTCACGGTTTATCCCACGATATCATTTATTTGCACTCTAACTGCTATTATAAATAGTTTCCTAGTTTCCACAAGAAATGTCAATAATACACTACCACCAACCAACCATCCTTTCCACAGATAAGCTCATTTTGATTCTCCCCTTACTTTAATGAGAAACACGTTTCCCTCTTATCTTATTCAGAAATGACCACCGAAAAGACAAAGCTCCGGGTAAATGTCATGACTACCACAATTTCCCTACTTTCAAATACTATCTACATCACCCACAACATTTTTCCTTCCCAATTATAATCTTGATCAAAATCCTCAGTAGAAGTTCCCTATAATAATTTTAGGGAACGAAAAACCAGTCACATCTCACTTGGCCCCATTGCTCTGCATAAGTAGGAATATTGCTATTGTTAGTGCAGGAGGAATGGAAAATCTGTGAAAGTACACTGAAAAACATGGCTTGTAAGTTGAGCTACCAACACAAAACAACCAACATTTGCAAGTTTACGTCCAAGTTAAATATCATTTGAATTTATTTGTGGATTTAGATTCTCAGGCATATCCAAGTCTGGAAACCTCCATGTCATCATTTAATGTTGACAATCTAATAGTGCGACTCTTGAACGTTGGTAAAGATCCACAGACTCAAAATTCACAATGTGCTGTGATGACAGAAGCTGAAATCCGAGCCTTGTGCCAACAAAGTCGACAGATTTTATTGCAACAACCAATGTTGTTAGAATTGGAAGCTCCCATCAAAATATGTGGTGACATTCATGGGCAGTTCTCGGATCTGATCCGTCTCTTTGACTATGGGGGCTTTCCACCTGAAGCAAATTACTTATTCCTTGGAGACTACGTTGACAGGGGAAGACAAAGTTTGGAGACCATTTGTCTTCTTCTTGCCTACAAAGTGAAATACCCTGAGAATGTTTTCCTCTTGAGAGGGAATCATGAGTGTGCCTCCATTAACCGCATTTATGGATTCTTTGAAGAGTGCCATCGTCGATTTAGTATCCGACTTTGGAGAACATTTACCGACTGTTTCAACTGTCTCCCTATTGCGGCTATTGTGGATGATAAAATATTTTGTTGTCACGGTGGACTTAGTCCTGAACTCGAAAATATGGACCAAATTCGCAAAATCCCAAGACCTATTGACATACCTAACTCTGGTGTAATGTGTGACCTTCTTTGGTCAGACCCCGATCGCGATACTCACGGCTGGGGCGAAAATGATCGAGGCATTTCTTTCATTTTTGGGGCGGATGTTGTGAAACAATTCTTGGAAAGACACAATTTGGATTTGATTTGCCGGGGACATCAAGTCGTTCAGGATGGATATGAGTTCTTTGCAAATAAACAGCTCGTGACTATTTTTTCCGCTCCTAACTATTGCGATGAATTCGACAACGCGGGTGCAATGATGTCTGTGGATCCTACTCTATTGTGCTCCTTTCAGATTTTAAAACCAAGTGTGTTGCCACCCCGGATGCAGAACAATAATGATGTGATGTTGGACCAAGCGATGCGGGCACCGATTCCTAGCAATCCTTTGGCTAGGCCAGCCACTCCGCCTAAGCCACCAATGGATCAAAGATCGTCCAATAATAATTATTGAGGAGAATTTTAAGCTATTGCAATCGTCCGAGCCCATTATACAACAAAATTGAAGTAAAAACTGTTTTCACACTTTATATGCTACTCACTTGCAAGTTAGTTAAGTTAGTTTCTATTATGGTGGGGCATATTGAGACTACACTGTGCAGGCTAGCCTACAGCTAATGTTGGTTGTACAGTACAGGCCAAAGTGTAGTGTAATATGTATCTAAATTTTTTGGATTCTCTTCATTCTAACTTGTGTTTTAGGCAGAACTGTAGCATTCAGTGTTCTTACGTAATTGAGCACATATAAATGGGAAAGGAAATAGCTAAATGGACAGCAAGAAGAAAATTGCAAATGAAGTTATTTTCTCTTCCTCATTCAGCTAATATAGTCAGAAATTGAGGGAGGACTAAAAGAAAATTAAACATAAGGGATTAATCCTCATGAAATGAGTCCATTTCCCTAAGGCATAGCTTTTCTCACAATCATTTTCTTCTTTCCAAAGAAGCTTAAATTTCCTGTCTTTTGTTTCGCATAGTGTTCCAACCCTCCCTTGGTTTCAGTGATAAAAGTGAAGAGCACAAACAAGCCTATTAGGTTTTTTCTTCACTATGGTGTGGTGTCTTCTGGTTGTTTGCAAATCTCAGATCAGATCCATGATCCGTAAATCCTATGCTTAGTCCCCGAGGTGAAAATATCTAAGAATTCAGAGTAATAACCTTGAAGCGAACGAAATGATTTTTTCGGGCTTACTGATGCACCTATTAGAAATGCGAGTTGAGTTACTCCTGTTACGTAAAATTGTAACTACTACCATTGAATTGGACGGTTGGTCTTTAAATTCATCTTTTATTAGAAAACTTTTATTTTTATTTGCTTAGCTACACGATATCAACATGACAAGCATCAAATTAAGTAATAGAATACTTTAAAAACTTTGTTCCTGTACACAGTGTTTAAAAAGAAAGAAGCCTTGAGGAATTATTTTGACACTCTGAATATCTAGATACGCAAAACTTTTACATTAAAGGGCATCTTTTACTCACCTTACATTTCAAAAACTTCACGTCAATTCATCAATCTCTATCCTGTAAATTAATTTTAACAGTAACAATGAGCACAGTCACTTATGCTAAAGTAGTTAAAGTGAAAGCAAAATTACAGTTCACACGCATGACGCATACTACCCTATACCAACATACAATGTTAGACTAGCAAATATTAGATTCAGAAAAATTTCACAACAGACACCACATGAAATAACTTTATTCTTTATCATTAGTTTTTAACAAGTCAAATGACGAAAAATCTGCCATAAAGTCGAAATAACTGTTAAAACCGTCTGAGATTGTGTACTTGATCAATTATTTATTTTATGGCTAACTTATTTAAATAACCTAGCGTCTAACGAAAACGAACGCCACTGACATGGACAAGATGACAACAAAAGCTGTACTAGACGGTACAAGATGACTAGAAGAACCATGACCAGAATCATGTGGATCTAATGGGATAACCACAGTTTGAAAATTGTTTGGCCCATCAAGATCATTTTTAGCTTTTCTTCCACGACTATGTGATTTCTTGCCATTCTCGTTTGGATAAGAGCTTTTATCGCCTCTATTCCTATTCCTACTACTTTTGCTACCTCTTTCCCTACCCGGAGTATAATTATTACGACCAGTGCTACCACTTTGATTAGCATTATTACTACTACTGCCTGATGTTTCAGATTCGGATTGTTGTTGGCTCCCAGTCCCACTGTCGTCCTCTGTGTCCTCATCCTCTTCGTAAATGGATGCTGGCTCTGTCCCAGACGACTCTGACTCTCCATGGTAGAATATTCCTGTGAGCATTTTAATTTTAAGTACACCACATTATGTATGCAAATGGTATCATGCAGCCCACAGTTTACAGAAGGGAGGGGCTACTAACTAACCAAATTCAAAATAAATAATGTTTTTCCTACGCTTGGCTCATATACACAGGGATGTACCATTTAAACTTTGTTTCAACTATAAATGAAGTTATGAAACAAAAATGTTCTACTTGCTTTAATTTCACTAGTATCTTAATTCAAGAGCACAGTTTTTTTTGCATTTTATTCAACTCAACTCAATACTGAGGATCAACTCAATACTTTTAATGGGAAATGTTGATTTCCTAATGCAATATAGCAAAGTGAAACACCCTGGAGAAGAAAAGTAAAAACAGTGCAACCAAACGATCCATGCACTTCTTACATAGCCACAATAAGAAAAGTTAGACTCCCAAGATTACATCTGTACGGAATTCGAGATAAAAAATAATGCTAATGTCTTTCAGAGCGTTTTCACTCACTATGAAACTTGATGACACTGTCCACATCCCCTAAACTGTTCTTTGCAATGCAGTGGTACGTGCCAGCATCTGAGGGTTGCGAGTTGTGGATTGTCAATGTCATTTTCACTTCAAACATCGACTTGATCGTTTCATTTACTTCATAGCGATCTCCAGTTATGATCATAGCACCTACAACACAATAAAACAATAATTTTTTTCAAACACCACCACCCCACACCAACTATTACTATACGGTACGTTGGATAACTTACTAACTAACAATGAGAATGATGATACTACATAATAAACTTTTCTCATCTTTCTGTATGAATTACGTTCACATGGTTTGGTACGCATTAGTTTCGCACGACTAATGACACAGCAACAATGCTATATAGCAGTTAGTATGGTCATTTTATATTTCACCCACTCCTGTTAGTTGGTTAGTGAGTTAGTATAGTGCAGTATATTTCGACTGGACTGCTTTGCTGTGTTGAGCTCGCACATAATTAAGGATAAAATTGTATCGCCCTAATGACTGGAAACAATAGCCATATTGTGTGAGCCCAGTGAAGCAGTGTGTGGAGAATTGAATTATTTGTCAGCATCTTTCAAGATGGATCTATAACTTGAACCGTATGTTATGTGTCGCTCGCATGCTGGTTGCATAGCAAATTCCTATAAAGGGAGAGAATGATGAGTCTCATGCATGGGTCTATGGATAAAACAACGGCAAACTTGGTCCAGCAGTAGAGCGAGAAAATGTATTATTTTTGTTCCATTGTGCTTTCACTTGTTATATTTTCCTGTCGTGTTGTGTCAGCCGTCCACATAATTCATCTTCGCTTTCTTCCCTTTTTCTGTCTTTCGTTTTGTAATTTCAAAACTATATACTAGCATAGTTTATATGGTAGAACGACTGTAGTCACTGACTGAGTTTCTATAAAGAAAATGTGTACTGCGTTTCATAAAATAATGTAAGTAACTAGTTCTAACAATTCCACATCATTCCGGCAGCCAAAGTTTTTTCATCTAACATTGAAGGCTCACACACAAACATTACTTACATCACATTGCTTTTCTAGTTTTTCATGGATTCTGGATTACGTAACAACAAATGTAAGTAGCAAGAGAAAAGAAATGTAGTTTTCTAGACAAAATACTTGCAAGACTTTGACACTCTTCTTATTTTATTACAATCATGTTCAAACCGTGAAATTCATGAGAATTCTTTAAAATCGTATTTATGGTCCGCATTAGAGCCTTAGGAATTTAAACATGCCTACAAATCCTACTGGGTATTACGGGATAATTGAAAAAGTTGTCCTCACATTATAGGAACAATAATCTTTGCAGGATTTTAACTGTCAATAAAATCCATCATCACCAGTAAAAGCTTAACTTACCATTGTCTTTCACCCAAAAATGTATGGCGCGTGGATACGCTTCCACATTACACTGAAGGACAACTTTGGAGTTGACGGGTGCACCAATGATTTGAGATGGGACATGGATTACTGGATGAACTGGAAAACAATAGAATTATACATAGAGAATTTCATTTGAATGCGAACGCACTTCATTCGCTTCCTATTCCATCAAGATGACGGAAGGGAGGAAGAAGCCACGTAATTCACACGAAACACAATGCTTTCCTCCGCTCAACTTACAAATTCCACTAACTACAATACATAACTACCACTACCAACTGAATATACATAGAGTATAGCATGCATTAGCATATTAGGAAAAACCCTGAGGCTTGCAACAACAACAAGCTATGTATTCAGTCTATCGGCTTTTGAAGGAAGTAATTTCTCTTGTATAAGGAGCTAGCTCGCGTCTCTGGTAACTTGATAATGATTATTATTATTGTTCATTCCTTGGCTCAACTTTGCCTTCCGTTGTCAGGATCTTTACTTCATTTTCAGACTTGTGACATTTTTAGCTTGATAAGACTCGTAAATTAAGTAGTGACAAAACAGGAACTCCAGTTTTAAATTCATTCAAAGGCACACATTTTTGTGATTTAACAGACAAAATTAATGTACTCATGCTGATCGGGAAATTTTTCTTTTAATGAACAATAAACTATGAGATAGTGATTTTGGCAAAATAAATGAAAAATTACATAATTTAAGAGAAGCGCTGGAGATAAAAAGCTTTGTTCAATTAGCCATAAAAGATTTACACAGGGTGAAAAAAACTAACGCATACTGGCATACAACCACTAGTGAAAACATAAGCTAGGGTTGTCATTCTTATCTATTTTTCATTCACATGCTTTTTTGCGAATAGTATGGAGCCATGCCAAAAAATTCCATTGAAAAAAACTACAGGATTGATCTCACTCCGCTTTCCATAGTGTAGACGTATCTTGCAAGTGTAAAAAATGTACATTTTCACCCCATTCCACATAAATATTTATCCAGTGCTACCTACCTACCTACCTAAACTTACTTATTAGCTAGTCAGTTTGTCAGTTAGTATCTATCTCCTTCCATAAGAAAACATAATAACCTTCTCAAGCAATTGAATCTTGCTTACAGTTTACTCATTCCATGTCTGCTACTTGAATTCACTAATACAATTTGAATGCGGAGGACTATTTGGTCCATAAGAAGTGAGCAAAAACATAAGACCACAACTTTTACGAATTCCCTCAAACTTTCTCCTTTCCTATTTGCATACCTGGTGGTGGTAACTGCCTTCTGTCGCTTTGTCTCACTTTTGTGGGAACAAGTTGGGAATTCAGGACCAGAGAATACAACAACTTGTAATTTAAATGTGTCAGTAATGATGCCTACTTTGTGAACAAACACAGTCTGCAGATGAACCAAATGATAGTTAGTTAGTTAGTTAGCCATAGTATCATTTGTTTGCAACAAGCGTATAAACATGAGCAAAAACAGTTAAGTTAGTGTCTGTGTAAAAGGGAATGAAAGCAATTTTGGAGAAGATGCGATTTAACGACTCATTTCTTTCTTTTTCTGATGAAGAACAAACATAAAGAAAGAACAACATTCTTTTTTGTTATTTTTTTGCTCACACAAGTCATTAAGTCTTTCCTCAGAGATTTGAGCAAAAAATAGTTATAAACGAGTACATGCCAATCTTGTCATGATTAAAGTAAAGTAGCAAAGAACAAATATTTTGATGTTTAAATGCGGTAATTAGCCTAATGAATTTCAGAGTGAAGCATGACAGTGATGTTACATAGAGGAAAATGGCAAATTAAAAATTTAAACAGCAGTCTTTCGCTCAAATGTCGTATAAACTGCCAAAAGGATGAAATTTATTGTTTATCCAATATGAGTTTTAAATGTCCGTGTAAATAAATTACTCGGCAGACTGACTGTAGAGCACATTATCAGCTTTTGATTGCATGTCTAGGTTTCCGTTGTTATTTTCTACGCTACATGTGGATAATTTTCACTAAAGAAATTCAGCAGCAGATGAAGTTCAAAATTCATAAATACAAAAAAGATACAACGAAAAAGAAAAGAAAAAAAGTGATACTTTGCATAATACGGTATAGAAGGCAAATATGTTGTAAAAGTTCTACTGAAATTTCGTTAACTACGTCGAACTAAACTTGAAAGAATTTCACACTTCAGGCTATAGAACATGCAATACTTTTTCAGCATATGAAAAAATTCTTAACATCTTTTCAAAAGACTGAAACTAAATGAAAATAAATTTGTTGATTAGCAAAAAGTTGTAGCATAAACTTACAGTGAACGGAGACCAGAATTCTTTTGGATATGGAAGGAGGAACTCCATTTGAGGCTGCGTAACAAATAGGTCAATTCAAAAACACATTCAACTTACCAATACATACAGAAAATCCAAATTGTTTTTGCTCTCATCCCTTACCAATACATAGATATGCTCCCATGTCTGCACGTGACACCTTGTACAGTCTTAATACGCTTCCTTCATAGACTGGAACTGTGTAGAAATAATAACATCGTTAGACAAAGAGCTTACCACACGTTTCACAACATACTTTTCCACCCTCATACCACAGGCAAAGACAAACATCCATTTTCATTGATAAAACGCAAAATTGAGATTGACACTTCAGAGTGACACACGGATCATAATATAGAAACTACTAAACCCCACTAGCAAGCCAATTAATCTCAAAACAATACAAACAAAACCCTACAACTCAAAAGTGCGATCTAAACATTATAACAGAAGAAATCTACCAACAAATAAACAGTATCCTATTTTCATACATTTGCTCTAAATATCCTCCCATAGTTTCCCATGCAGTTATACCAGATAGGATTACTTGCTAGAAAAAATAATCCATGATAATGCTTGTCGTCCATTTGACAGTAAAAGCCGCTTATTGCTTAACAACGACAATGGGACAACATGTAGTGTCCTCTAAATAGCTACATTAGTTAGTTAATAATGCGAGTACTCTGGTGAAAGTGGCAGGGTGGGGTGGAAAAGACAGGAGCATGTATCGAAAGCCATATACCGTGGTTAGTTAGTTAGTTTGTTGGTATGAACATGACTTTTTCCTCGGATCCTCAAACTTACTTACTCACTGGCACAGGCCGGGGATGAAAGAAAACATGAGAAAGGCTGAACCCCATACTACTACTGTCTCCTTACTTGTACTGGATTACTCTTTGATCTCACCTATAAGCCGTTGAGAAGAGCAAACAAGCCAACTTGGTTTGTGGCCCAGGGCCTTTCCATTTACTCTTATGAAATGCTCTTGGAAACATTATTATGGGATCAGATATTTCACAGCTCTGACTCCGGCAACTCATCATTACATTTCTGCATAGCTCTGATAACTAACTAGGTTGGATCAAGTAGTAGTAAAGAAAGCTATTGTTATTGTTTCACATATGTGCGTGTGTGTGTGACAAAACAGTGATTTCCATATAGTGGTAGTTGTAAAAGATGAAGTTTGGTTCAGAAAATTGGATAAAATGTAATAATAAGTTTCATGAGCACCATGCATATTGCTTATAACGCAACCCGTTTAACTCACTGTCACAATGTGGGTCTATGCATGCATAATCCAAACATTTGCTTATGTTATTTACTCTTCTCACCTTAAGACTAGGGATAGAAATGATGGAATGGAATATTGAAAAGGATGCTACCTGCGATCTGACAGCTTTCTCACACTCACTTGACTTTTAGAGTGTGATGTTTGAACGACTTGATTTATTCATGAAAGCCAAGATGAATTGTATGTAGCTTGGTTATTGGACACCTTTTGAATTATCCAGGTTTTAAAACACACTAAGTTGACTGGAAAATGACAGTGGTTCTCGACTCGTATTTTTAGCTTTGCTTTGGTACATCATAATTTTTGCATTATATGTTTGGGCTCAGGAGAATGGGGATATGAATAATAAACAGCATTTTGAAAAATGTTTGGAATTTCTGTGTACTAATATGTGTAAGATTGACTAGATTGACTGACAGGGTTGCCAGAATTGACAAATAAATGATTAGCGTAGTGCGTTTGCATAAGTAACTGACTATAGTGACTGAATTATCCTGAGCTATTTAACCGTCATACCAAGAGATTTTGACCCACTGGGACTCTTCAAGGTGATATTTTTTCCATTCTCTCGCTTCCAAATGATAGAGGGTTGTGGATGTCCTCGAGCGTTGCAATTTAATTTCACAGTGCTTCCTTCTGGGGCCATTACATCTCCAGAGGTTTCCTCTTCTATGAAATCTGGTGGAATCACCACCTCAAGGTACGAGACCTAAAAAAATGTAAACTCATTACCCAAAGTGTCCCATCTCTATTTTATCATGATGAGCACTGATGTAGCAATGTAACACATATTATTCTGTACTAACTTGACTTATCATTGGATCCGTATTAATTTGACACATGAATGCGCCACTGTCCTGTTTCTTTACATTTTTAATTGTCAGGTGCCACATTGTGTGATCCGAGTGTGACACCGAAATTCGAGGATTGTGAGTAATTACATGAGTATGAATTGCTTGAATTGCCTTAGTGTCTGCTCGGACCCATCCCACCTGGAAAAGATAAAACATTACATAAAGCAATTACAAATAGATTCAAAAAGTTATATTTGTTAATGTATAACTCTAACTAACTCTACTACAGGGTATCCATATTTGCATTTAAAATCTTTTGCATTAATCATTTTTCGAAACTCTTAATAATTAGAATGCCATTATTTCCAGAAGATTTACTGTCTGGTAAGTCAGCTGTGACTAAATTTACGCAAAAAAATGCTCTAGCACAGTTGTAGATTATTAGGGAACGCGCTATTTATGTAAACAACTCATGCAAACAATACATGATGATGCTATAAATCATGTGCATAATGTTCCCAGCAGTTGATATTAAGAAGTCAAGAAAGAGCAGAACGTAAATTTTTCTGTTTTGTTCTCTCCACCATTCCGTTTGCACAGCATTCAGCAGAAGCCAGCATATGGCGTCTTATCTGAGAAAACCCAATTCGAGTAATGGCTGGTGATTTTTCACTTTAGTCTTCACTGGAGCATGCAAATTAGATGGCTAAAAGTGTAAGTACACATTTGTCCATATTATCATCACCTACTCCTCAAACTTTTATTTGATTTGACCACACGTACGGTCGTTTCTAACAAACATTACATGTTATACGTTGAGCCAGGTGGGATCAAACAGAACTCGAAAAAAGAAAAGATTCATTTCAGATCAGCATAGTGCCGGTAATGGTGACGTTAGCTATGCAAAGTGAAAACTGGCGACAAACTTAGCATTTCAAGTAGGTATAGGTAAACTTGCAGTAGTACAAACAAAAGTTGCATCCACAGATGCACCCATTTTTCCCACTCATGTCTTGTCTTCAAATGTGCTGCAGTATGGCGTCTAAATCTAATGTTCTTCCGTATGTGTCTACTGGTGAGAAAAATCTGTTCCATTACATACTTGTTGTCAGTAGAATACGAAAAAAACACAGAAAGCTGCAACAAATGTTTCAACCCGAGTGTGTATTGTAATATCCATGCACCGCTGAATACAAACAGACAAGTTTTACTCGAGCCACAAAGCTTGCCTATTTCCTTTGGTTTACATGATGGGGAAGTAGAAAATTCTTGTTCAAGGTGTGTCTCATGTTTAGATAAAGAAAAACAATGATTCAATGATGATAAAACTTCACAATCTGTTTCGCTCCTGTGTTCTTTTGATCCACAGGGAGGCTTATTTATTTTCATGTGAAACTTTTTCAGTCAAAGTCAGTCAGACACCGTATAAGTTACAATAGTGTTATTCCAAAAACAATAATGTAACTAATGTTGTTGTGCGAATACACCGTATTTTTTAGAACCAAGGAAAAAGATGACCTTAAATAACCTACACTGATTTTTAACTTTACAGAACTCATTAAAAATATTAAGTCTCACATGCAGCAAAGTTTTTAAGTAAGAAAAACCCAATAAGTTTCTTCTCACTAACATATTTAAACAAATAGACATGCAAATCAGTCTCCAAAGAAAATCCCATGTAACACAATGTAATATCAGAGAAACCGAAGGAGACAACAGTTGGCCTTTACTTCAAATGCACACACACATACTATATATATTTGGATAGGAATGGTACCGATAGAGAACGATGGAAGGAATACGCACACTAAAAGTAAAGCATGAATGGAATCTTAAGTCGCTCATGTTCTAATATGCGATCTGAGCGAGCTTTGCACGTTTTCCATAGGTTCTTGACTTTTCCAATACGTTTGCTCCAGGATTCAATCTTTTACAGGACAGATATTAGCTTTGAGGAAATGTTACTGGAATTATGAAATGAAGACTACGAAATAGAAGCTCATGAAAAAATTGGGCAACGGGATTTTTTCATGAGAAAACAAGGTCTTGAGAAATATATTATTATGGGGATGCCTAGCGTTTAAATACATAATGGACCTACAATGTATTCTAATTTGGCATAGGAGAAAGGGAAAGTAGGGCTTGGGTAGTGATATTTTGGAAAGCAGGGGTTAATTTAAGCTCCTGCCGACCTGATTAAACCACTTGACTTTCTTTATAGAGTTGAATCCCGGAGAGAAAAATCTAGCCTTTCTATTAGATTCAGGTACTTAAGTTTGTAGGCATCACGAAAAAATTTTATGTTCCTTTCCAACTAGTAAGGTTATTTACTTTTGGTAGCTACATTATTATCCCCCGTTGATCTAATATATACGGCAAAGAAATGATGGCTAGGGTGGAAAATAAAGTGATCCTGATTTGCATTCTGTTTGTGAAGGAAAATGGTGATAGTAACTAATAAGGAAAGAATTTAATTTGGCTGTAAAAATTGTATTTATGAGTGCCACATGTGTTTTTACTAGCAAGTCTGAATACAAATAAGAAATAAATAATGTCATTTTTGAATCAGAGACCCTGATTTGTAATTCACGTTTTTCCCCTATGGTAATCTTGTCATCAGTTTTTTACGAGCTATGAAATCACTTGCTCATTAGTAATACAATAAAGTTTCCTTAAATTTTTTCCAAAGACTTTTAACTACAATTTATTACGTACAAGTCAACGCACAGAGCCATTTAATTCATAGTAAATTGAATCTACATAGGAAACGTGACAGGTAATTTGATATTACTTTAGGTGAGCACAGAAATTGGAGAATGGGGAAAGTTTGAAAGAAAAAAGAATGCTATCTGGCGTCGTATTGAATACAGATTACTTTGTACCGAAGCCATGTGAAAGGAAATCCTTATTTGTTGGAAATAAGTTTAGCAGTAGTTAGTTAGTGATGGCCATATAAAATCTATAAGAATGAGTTCCATCTGTATTTGCTCATTTTATAAAAAAAGGATCCTTTGGACACCGCACTACTTTTTTTATATCTCCAGTATTTTCCTACCAAACAAATTTTATCTACTTCTTGAATCCGGAATCAACAGCTTTAAATGCAAAGCATTTTCACAATAACTTTTTTTAGCTAAAAATGTAAAATCCGAAATTAAATCTGCATTTACCGGTGCTCACTATACACACCACACACACAAAACTAGCTGCGTGCCCTGCAAATGTATCCCTGAATGTGCGTAAGTGAGTGTGTATGTAAAAGCTGATAGGGAAAAGGTAAGCCAAACTTAAGTGTTATGCCCGGGCACAGTTCTTTAGGGTTTAAGTTTAGATGGGAAGCACATTGGAATTAGTGGTATTCTCAGAAGGCATGTGGAAAGTATTTGCTATCCCTAGCTACTAGCTGTAGATCTGTTGGCTCCACTATACACACACATTATAGAAAAGGCTCCCATTTATGATAATGGTTTTAAGAGGGATGACAAACGAGTGGTAGAGTTTGGATCATTTATTTCCAGCAGATGTTCTTGTAGCGGTGAAACCTGGGCTTGAAGATTTCATTCTCATTCCCTCTCAAAAGCTAACTAATGTAAGTAGTTTTAAGTTTGATAACCGAAAGAAGTTTTATGGTTCCAAAACCAGATTGTGGAGACCATCTCTACCTACACAAGCTTTGCTACACTTTCACCACTTTTGGGCAAGCTAACACTATACACTATACACGCAATATGAATCGTAAGAATTTGTGTAAAGATGAGTGAAATGAAAACCACATATCTAAATCTTTATGACAAATCGTTATCTCTATATTTGTAAATGTCAGGTTTAGATTTCATCACGTCATGCTAAAAGACGCGCTACCTACATTGACAACTATATATAAGCAACCCATTTATCTGCAAATTTGGCAGTCTTTTTCACGAGGGGGCCATGTGTCACATGATAACTTTCATAGCTATATACGATATTATTAATTATTGCTATTTTTGATGAAAGTGCCATCAAAAGTTTTGAATGCAATTCTATCGCTAACGTTAACTAACACTTACCCGATAGCCTCCCAATGCGTGGACCATACAAGTGAATGTAGCATCTCTTCCCAGTGGTACAGTCAAATTTTGTAATGGCTCTGCGAATCTCGGCTGGAAATCTCCTCCTACCATTCCTCCATCTGAAAAAAAGACTTTGACTGTAGATTCACTTATAAAACACTTCATCTACCCATTTCTATAGACTTGCAAACATTTTTATGAGTCATTTTACTTGATTCCTAGTTTTGGAAAATAATATTTGTGCATGGAGCTTAAATACTTAAATTAGCGTGAAACCTTGAATTGAAAGATTGCAGCCTTTTAACCTTTTAGCGACAAAAAATTATGACATTCTCTAGCCCCATTATCCTATTCAAAGCTATAGTGCAATGCTTTACACTAGACAAAAATATCACTCACCCATTGTGACAAACTAAAAGGAAGGAACCAAGTACATTCACTGGTGGAACCAAATGGGCTCTTTTACGTTTATAATTTAGTATCTGTTAGGGATTTAAAAAGATGGAGAAGAGTATAAAAAAAGTACTTGCATGTGCACTTCTTTTACTCCTCTCTGTTTCTCCTTATGGGGACCATTCAAGTAACAACATGTCTTTATTTGCTTCCTTGCTGACTCTTTAAGCTCCTCTTTGTCTTCCGGAGCACAAACACTCACACTATTCATCTGCACTCATACTATATTGCATGCGTTGTTAGCCCAAATTGAAATGTTTAATCAAAACTTTTCATCATGGAACAAATTGAACCTACCAACGTACACACAATCTTATCCAATCAACATACAATCATTTGATACGCACACTTTTTTATCTCTCGCCCTTTCCAACTCCAGGCATTCTATAGAAAACAGTGATTCACACGAGATCAGATTAAATTGTCACATTCTGTTCATTTCTTTTTAAGTGCTCTGAAATAATCAATAAATGAACTTTTGTTGCAGCTATTTACTGTAGTGAATCATTTTCATATAAGATCCGAACTATCTAACTAACTAACTAAAAGTATATAAAATATCCTAGTTACTTACTATAAAAACATACTAAGTAGCTAGTTAGTTAGTTAGCTGAAAATAAAAGCCTTATTGTGTACGATGAGCAGTTCATTGCATTGCGGGTGTACATATATTCTACTAACTAACTACTTGCTACAGTCTCATTATATTTGGCAAAAGAAAAGAACAAAGACGAGTGTCACTCGAACAGTAAAATTCCCTTTCTTTTTACAAGTAGAAATGGGAAAGAAGAAGA
>Ga0210040_10002378_pt1 | contig 26633 bp, 19 predicted proteins | sample CryGeyCG12114_NA_FD_185462 | JGI IMG/M metagenome (GOLD analysis project Ga0210040, IMG submission 185462) | Groundwater microbial communities from aquifer - Crystal Geyser CG19_WC_8/21/14_NA (SPAdes) (version 2) | ecosystem: Environmental > Aquatic > Deep subsurface > Groundwater | place: USA... | reverse complement strand
CTGGATAGTTCGGATAAAATGTAAGTGCCATATTCTGCGTCCTGTTGGCCTTTTTGTTCTTGTTCCACCATTTGCTTGCCCATTTCAAAATAGTTTACCTGCTTTACACTGCCCGCCCGGGCCTGCATAAGCAAATGCCTGATCCGTTCAAAAAACAACTTATTTAACTTTGTATCCATCAACTAATTAATTAAGCAGCTACTTTTTGAATAGCAGAGATGTTTTCTTCAATCTCTTTAGGCGAAAAACTAGCGTTTAGTATATGCAAAGCCCGAAGCGGAGCAAGGGTTTTGCATATACTAAACGTTGGGGAGCGTTTTTATTTAAAAAGATCAGCTATAACCTTCATGGGCAGGAACATTTTTCCACTATCAGGTAACAAGGTAAAACCATATTTACTGTAAAACTTAGCTGCTTTATCATTAATTGGGTCAACAATAACTGCCATAGACCCTATTCCGCTAATAGATATTCTGTAGCACCGATGTAATGCGTCTAAAAGAAGATGTTCACCGATACCTGTTCTTCTGGCTGAGATATCTCTTGCAAGTCTACCTAATAGAGTTACAGGTACCCTGTAGTTTTGAGGAACCTTCTTTTGATGCTCGGCAGGTATTTCCTCTCTCTCAAGACTATCATTCGACAGCGTATAATAGCCTATTACATTGTTGGTTTCGTCCACAACAACAAAACAGGCCGCTAAGCTTTTCTTAATGTCTTGGCTGGCCTGTCTTCTGAGATATTCGGTTAAAGAGTCTTCTTCGCAACTGAAGTTGTTTCGATTGTGAATTTTGGTATCGAGAAGGAAAACTTTCAAGGTGATTAGGCTTGTAAGGATTTAAACTTGCTAGCCGCATCTTTTAGGGCTTGGTTAGGTTCTTGTTCTGAGAAGATTGCATCGAAGAATACTTTCCTATCCCTTTCACTAACAAGAATCTTTTTATTTTTCTCTATGATTTCGATGGACTTGGTTTTCACAATTTGGGTTATAAAACCACTAAAAGTTCTATCACCACTAATCCTATGGGCCTGAAGAAACATCTCCTTCTCCTCTGGGGTGACCCTAATGTCTATCCTTTCGTTTTTTATGTGTTGTGTTGCCATGGCCTTTTAATTCAATTTACGGCAAATGTACGGCAAAGTTACGTACTGTGAAAATTGTTTAAAATGCACCCTAACAATTAGGCTAAAAATCGATTTAATGCTTTTAGCTATTGTTGGCGGACGTGCTTTTCATTTGCTCTGGTTTTATTCTTTTAGCAACATTTCTACTTCTAGAAAGCCTTTCTTTGTCTTTTCTAATAAAGTCACTTATTGCTTTTCTTTCCTCGTCAGTCAGAGGTTTGCTTTCTATTATGAAGTCTATCCCTTTTTGCTCTTTTATATGTCCCATTTCCTTATTGTTTAAAAGACCTCTCAACTAATATTTTCGCTGCTTCGGCTGGAATAATCATTCTGTTTCTCCCGATGTGGTATGCACCTAAAGTCTTTTCATAATGCTTTATCAGGTTTGTCTTTGCCGTAAATGCAACATAACCGTCAAACTCATGTTGGAATGATACTTTGCAGGCATAGGCCACTAAGTTTTCTGCTACTCCTTCATATAGTTTGTTCTCTCCAATATTGAACGGAACGCTTTCAAGGAGGTTCATCAGAATGTGGTTCGTCTCAATTGTAAGGCTTATCAGTCCCTGAACAATACCGGAGTTATTTACAATCGTGAGTTTATAAACCTTTTTTGCGTTGTCGGCCAACTCAGATTTCCAGTTGAAGTTCCAGGGCGTATTGCTTTTCGGCTTTAATAGCATCCGGGCGGAAATAGCCGCCCAAGACTACTGGTTGGCTTTGAATGGCAATTTGCTCTTCACAATCTTAACTTTGTTTTCGGATAAGGTTTTAGCCAGATTGGCGAATTTAAAAGCTAATATCGGCATTGTGCCCGGCCAATGTTATAAACGTCATTATTACGTTTACTCCACCCATAAAGCAGAATAAACGTAATAGGAAGCAAAACTTATCCGGGTACAACACGGGCGTGGTATACCCTTACCGGGCCTCGGTTATCTCCAGAATAACGCTGGCCCGGCGGGCGTTCAGGTCGGGGTTAAAACCGATGGTCATGAGGTAATTGCCGGAATAAGGGGTTTCGCCGGTAATGGCGGACTTGGTGCCGGGATAAAGGTTGATTTCTTTTACCCGGTATTTTTTATCGGGGTGCAGGCCATTGAATTTGAGGGGAGATAAGCTACCGGCTCCGTAGCGGTTAGATACCAGGTAGTTAAACATAATAGCCCGGTTTTGTTCTTCGTTTACGTACATTAAAGAAGCAAAGTCGTTCTCGCGCGGGCTGGCCAAACGGTATAAATCGCCGTGCCACACCACATCGCTGATACCTTTATACGTGCTAACCGCGTCCTGACTAAATTTTAAATCCTGTTCACTTAATTTGCTGACCACAATATCAAAACCCAGTTTACCCATCATGGCTACGTCCGTCCGGAATTTAAGAGGGCGGTTGCTCCAGTCGGTTACGTGGTTATCGTGGGTAATGGCCGGGAAGAAGTAAGAATATTCCCACTGAATAAAAATGCGTTCGATCGGGTCGGTGTTGTCGCTGAGCCAGAACTCGGTAAAGTATTTCAAAGCGGCATAATCTACGCGGCCGCCGCCGCCGGAACACAGCATCATGGGCAAATCGGGGTATTTGGCCCGGAACCGTTCCAGTACTTTATACAAGCCCCGCACATAATCTACGTACAGGTGGGTTTGCTTATTTTTAAGGTATGCCGAATGCGCATTGTAAATAACGGCATTGCAATCCCATTTAAAGAAAGCTACCTGCGGGTTTTTTGTCATGATATTATCCAGCACGCCAAATACAAAGTCCTGTACCTTGGGGTTACTTAAATCCAGCACCAACTGGTTGCGATACAGGTGTTCGGGGCGGTTGGGTTCCCGAATTACCCATTCCGGGTGTTTCTCGTACAATTCGCTTTTGGGGTTTACCATTTCGGGTTCTACCCAAATCCCGAATTTTACGCCGTTATTCTGCGCTTCTTTTACCAGGTAGCCAATGCCGTGGGGGAGCTTTTTAACGTTTTCCTGCCAGTCGCCCAGGCCCGCATTATCGCCATTGCGAGGGTATTTATTGCCAAACCAGCCATCGTCCAGCAAAAACATATCTACGCCCAGTTTTTTGGTGTCTTTAATCAGTTCGGCCAGTTTCGGTTCGTCAAAATCGAAAAAGGTAGCTTCCCAATTGTTCAGGAGCGTTAAGCGGGAACCGTTGCCCTGCATTACGCGGTATTTGCGGGCCCAACGGTGCATGTTCCGGCTGGCGGTGCCTTTGCCTTTATCGGAGTAAGTATACACAAACAGCGCCGTGGTAAATTCCTGGTTTTTACCCAGGGTATATTCAGAAGCAAACGGGTTAATGCCGGCAATCAGGCGCAGGTTATTCAGCGGGTCCACTTCTAAATCTACCCGGAAATTGCCGGACCATTCCACGGAGCCGTAGAGCACGCGGCCTTCGTCTTCGGTAGCCGGTTTATCTAACGATACCATGAAAGTAGGCGGCTGGTACAAGTTGGCGCGGGTACCTAATTTCGAATCCAGGGTTTTAATTCCGGCGGTCAGGCGTATTTCTTCGGGCTGCATTTCTTTGGCCCAGTCGCCATGGTAATGCTTCAGCCAGTAATTATTAGCCGATACGTACAGGTTAGCCGAGGCATATTTATGCAGCGTAACTTTGCCTTTTTCGTTGTTTTTGATAACCGACCATTGCTCTATTACATCTTCCTGCGCATATACTTTGTAAAATAAGGTTACATCCAGGGCATAAACCGGGTCGCGGAGCAGAATACTGGTTACCGATACATTGTTGTCGGTTTTTTGTACTTTATGGCTCACGTACTGCAAATCCAGGGAAGTATTACCGTCGGCGTGGGTAACCCGGATGGCGGGCTCTACCAGGTTGCGGGAGCCGCTGGGCGTATAAGCCGCATTTAATATACCGGAATAATCATCGCCCCGGTGGTACATGGCCGGGGCGTACTGGTATTCGGTGGCGTTGCTGAGTTTAGTACCAAAATAAATAACGCCCAACCGTTTGTCTTGGCCTACCTGTAAGGCCATACCGTTGTGCTGGGTTTCGATGGGGATAACTGTGGCCTGCTGCGCAAAAACCTTGGTATTGATACAGAAAATAAACAATAAGCTTTTTACCAGAAAGGCCGTTTTTTGCGCTGAAGAGCTGCCGGGTAAATATTTCATGTAAGAATAAGGTTAAGTAAATAGGTGCTAAATAAGAAGATAAATTTAGTTTAGGCTAAACAAGAACGTTAAAGTTTATTATTAAATATTTATTTCGCCATTGGTGGTGTTATCATCGCCAATTTTATAGCCTCTGCCGGACTACTTGCCGGTGAAAACATACGGCAAGGGGAGGAATTAATTTTTTAAATACTAAACAGCGTCTATCATTAGCGAATAAATACAACAAGCTTGGCAAGCTACTAAAAAAGAAGCAAATACGTATCCGGACGCATTAACTTAGCCCTGAAAATATAAAAAAAGCTCCTCTGTTTTAACAAGAGGAGCCGGCAAGGAAAATAGCTGTTAGTTTTTGATAGTTTGTTCTTGCTTTTGTTTGCGAACAGGAATTTACAATTAAGCCGGCGAAGAACTAATGGCTTTGGTTAAAGCATTCAGAATAGATTCGTTGCTTCTTTTCAGAATGGTTTCGTTTATAAAAAACTTAATAATGCCCTGGCTATCGGGCATCCTGATTTGGATGCGATCTTTTTCTTTTAAAGAGGCCGTTAGTTTCTCGTAATTTACCGGACCGGATAGCTGCAGGTTAAAAATATTGCTGCCGTTCGGAATTTTACTTATTTTCATATTCGCAGACTGATTCATCAGGCTCATGAGTTGGTCTCCCTTAGTTTTTGCTTGTTGCAGCGTTTCTTCAATGTGGCTTATTTTATGCAGGGCCATCGCCGCATAAGGCCAGTTCTGGTAAATATTTCCGCCAAATATTTTAATAAGGTGGGGCATCTGGTCAATTACTTTTGCCTCACCCGACAGCACGGCCCCGCCTTTGCTGCCCAGGTATTTATACAGCGAAATATAAACCGTATCGAAATAAGCGGCATACGCCTTTATTGGTACGCCCGCATAAGCCGATGCCAGGTGCAACCGGGCGCCATCCAGGTGCAGCTTTATGTTTTGCTCTTTGCAGTAAGCCGATATCTTTTTAATTTCCTCAATGGGGAAAACCTGCCCGTCCGCTCTCCGGACCGGATTCTCAATGGAAACCGCACCAAAGCCACTCCGGAATACTTCTTCTTTTTCGTGGTAGGCAATTGCTTCTTTCAACTCGTTTAGGCTAAATGCGGCTTCACCGGTAGCCAGGGGTATTAAGCGTTTGCTGTGTACGGCTTGGGCTGCGTCGCCTTCGTCGCGGTACAAGTGGCTGGTTTCCTGCACAAATATTTTGGTGTTTTCATTGCTCAGAACCCGTATAGCCAGGTTATTGGCCATGGTGCCCGACGGCATAAAAATGGCTTTTTCTTTACCGGTTATTTCGGCAAACTTTTGCTCCAGTTGCGTTACCGCGCCGCCTTTGCCGTAAGTATCCTGGGTATCGGGGTTTTCCTGCGCAATGGCCTGTAGTTCCCGGGCATATTCCAGCGGCGTGAGCATGGCGCCATCCGTAACAAAGTTGATATTTTCTGCTTCTCGGGCTTTGCCGGCATCCATCGCCGAAGCCGATAAACCAGCCGGCAGCAGGAACGGAATAGTAGCCCAGCCGGAAGTTTTCAAAAAATCACGTCTGCCTTTTAAATGATCGGCCATAATCTGGATGCTTATAAAGTAAGTAAATCGTTAAAATGCCAGGTTTTACCTGATTGCTTCAGAAGTAATGTTAAGTTAATGTACAAGGTACTTCAGTTTTTGTTCCGGTAAGCATAATGGTGCATTCGTGCGCATTAAATTAATCAATATTATAGATATAGGAGCTATAGCGCATTTCATTGTAAGTTAAAACTTAAGTGCAGTTATCTGCATTGTGCTACAGTAAAATCCGATGTTAAAAGCATGCCGACGGTAGCAGAATAAGAGCATAGCCCGGTAGGGAGGACGAACACTTAATGCTACCCATTCCGCAAAACAAACGGAGCGCAACTCAAACAGAATATTTATTTATGCAAAGTCATTTTAATAAGCAGGGAGAAATTGCTGTATCTAACATATAAAATATTTGTTTTTATTATAATGATGGTTATACTTGTGAAGCAACCTGCCGGATGTACAGATATGCTTGATTCTGCTAATCAGGTTTTTACAAATAAAAACCTGATTTTATTTCTGATATCGGCTTAGCTTTTTTTAATTGATTTACTAAAACGTTTTAGATATTATAATTTGATGGTTTTAGTCTTTATAAAAATACGCTTTAATCAAGAAAGCCAGTAGCCATAATTAAATAAAATTAAATCTGCTTATGAAAAACAAAATCAATTTAAATGTCCGCAGCCCCTGATGCATTTTATTACCTCATTTAATTAGTACAAATAATTTTTAATTTTTTAACCTCCAGATTAAATGAAAAAAATTTTTACAAGTTCATTAGCTCTTATGCTGCATGTGCTCTGCTACGAAAATGCAGCTGCCCAAACGATTGATATTACTAATGATGGCGGGGCCGTTTTGGTGCAGCATGAAACCCATGATAATGCGGATAAGTTTAAAAGAATAATCGATAATAATACGCTTACTGATTATTACATAAAAAAACAGCTGGCCACCTGGATTACGTATAAACCCACCACTGCCACTTTAATACAAAGTTATACCCTTACTTCCGGCACCGAAAAAGCTGCCCGTGACCCTAAAAACTGGCTATTAGAAGGTTCTCAGAACAATGTAGATTGGGTTACACTCGATAACCAGATTAATCAAACTTTTTCCGGCCGGTCCCAAACCCGGAAATTTAATTTCAAAAATACAGTTGCTTATAATTATTACCGCTTAAACATAGTTGAAAACAACGGCGATGCGTCTATTCAGGTAGCAGAATGGGAGTTGTGGGGAGTGCCCGTACCTTATGCTCCGGCTGACTTAACCGCCGCAGTTCAATCTGCGGAAGCGCTACAGCTTACCTGGCTTGATAATGCTACCGATGAAGCTGGTTTTGAAATAAGCCGCTCTACCGATGGGCTAGCTTTCGCGCCTGTAGATACCGTTAGTGCCGATGTTACCACCTATCTTAATTCGGGGCTTTCTCCGGCAACAACTTATTATTTTAAAGTAAGAGCCGTTGGGCAGACTGGTAGTTCCAATTACTCAAATTCGGTGGCAGCTACTACGCCGGCCGTACCCGAAGATATAACCAATAACGGCGGAGTGCTTACGTCGCAGTATAGCGGCAGGGTTTCTTCCGAAAATTTTGATAAGCTGATAGATGACAATGCGAACACAAAATACTTTCAGAATGGTCAGAAAGTATTTTGGGTACAGTATCAGTCAGCTTATGCGGCCATCCTGGAAAATTATGCTATTACATCGGCAAACGATTCCCCGGATCGTGATCCCAAGAGCTGGAACTTACAAGGCTCTAAAGATGGCACTAACTGGATTACGTTAGATGCGCAAACAAACCAAACCTTTACCAGCCGCTTTCAAAAGCAAACTTATACGGTTAGCAATGCTTCGGCTTATCTTTATTACCGGCTAAACATTACCGGTAACAATGGTTCTGCAGATACCCAGTTTGCGGAGTGGGAGCTATGGGGTAAAAAATCGTTACAACAGCCTCCGGTAGCACCTGGCAATGTTGCGGCAGTTGCTTCGTCGGCCAGCCTGGTTAATGTTACCTGGACCGATAACGCAGCAGATGAAGAAGGTTTTAGAATAGATCGTTCGGCTGATGGTTCAGCTTATTTTACTTTGGCTACTTTAGGCGCCAATGTAACTTCTTTTGCCGATCAGAACCTGAGTGCCGGTACCAGTTATCTTTACCGGATATATGCCCTAAACTCCGCCGGACTTGCTTACAGCACTTCTCCGGTGGTTACCACGCCCCCTCTCCAAACGCTGGCCGATATAACAGATTATTCGGAAGGTGTTACTACAGATAAATATGCTACTGACGGCGATGAAGGAATCGCCAAACTTGTTGATAATAATATGTACACCAAGTACCTGACCTTTAATAACACTACCTGGGTGCAATACCATATTCCCGGCGGAGCGGTGGCCAGCCAGTATGCACTTACTTCGGCTAACGATGCCCCGGAACGTGATCCTAAAGACTGGACCTTGGAAGGCTCCAACGATGGCGCCAACTGGACAATACTGCATAGCGTTACTAATCAGTTGTTTCCGAACCGTCATAAAACTTTAACCTATGGTTTTGAGAATACCACTGCTTATACTTATTACCGCTTAAATGTAACGGCCAACCGCGGAGCCAGTATTATGCAGCTTGCCGAGCTGCAGATATTTGGTAATGGCGCCGCTAATCCGAATATTGAAGTACCTGCTATCCCGGCCGATTTTGCGGCTACAGCTGTAACCGATAACCAGATTGTGTTAACCTGGACCGATAATTCTCCTAACGAAGCAGGATTCCGCCTGGAAAGATCTGCCGATGGCAGTAACTGGGACTGGTCGGCCCAAATTGAGGCCAACAATACCAAGGCGTATTCTTTTTCGCTGGCCGGTAATACAACTTATTACTATCGCTTACGGGCCGAAAGTGCTCAGGGTAATTCCGAATTCACGGGCATAGTAACGGCAACTACGCCGGTAGCTACTGCGCCGGCCACCTGGCAGGAACATTGGTTTGACCATAACAAAGTTGTGTCGCTGGTGTACGAAAATCCGGACCTGAATTTATATTTTGACGAAAACATGGATAACTCGGCCGAATGGATGAAAAAGACATTCACCGACGTATGGAAATATACCCGCGATACTTATGGCGGCTTTAGCGACCCCAAGCTTTATGCCGTAATGCATTTAGACAGTTATTCCGGCGGCCACCCGGGCACCGTGTTCGACGATTCTCATAATTACCGGAACGTGATAGACATGGGCCAATCCGGCACCTGGTCGGCGGGGCCTACCGGCTGGAACCTGGATATTCTGGTGCACGAAATCGGGCATATTGTAGAAGGATCATCTAAAGGAGTAAAAGAATCGCCGGCTTTTTCTTTATGGGGCGATAGTAAATGGTGCGAAATTTTTCAGTATGATGTTTACAAAGCTTTAGGTTATACCCAAGAAGCCGACCGTTGGTATAACAACACCCTGGAACAAACCGATAGCTACCCCCGTGCCGGTACGAAATGGTTTAAGAACTGGTTTTTGCCTGTTTATGAACAATATGGGGGTAGTGCAGTGCTGAATAATTACTTTCAGTTACTTTCTGAATATTTCCCTAAATACAACGGCTCTTATACCCGCGGCCTGAATTGGGGCGAATTTATTCATTTCTGGAGTGGCGCCGCCGGGGTAAACTTAAAACAACAAGCTACCATTGCATTTGGGTGGCCCGAAGAATGGGAATTCCAGTTCAGACAAGCCCAAATCGATTTCCCTTTTACTTACGCCGATCCCGGTCAGGCCAAAAAAACGCTTAGCCAAAAAGTAATGGCTACGCTGGAGGCAGAGAACGCATTAAGTAAAAAAGTTTCGGTATGGCCCAACCCATCGTCCGATATTCTAAATATTGCTGTTTCGGATAAAGAGCAGGTAAATAACTTCGAAATTTATTCGGTAATGGGGACTAAGGTTTATTCCGGTTCGTTAAAAGGAAATGCCGCTACCATTAATACCGCTACTTTAAAACCAGGTATGTATATTTTAAATATCAATGGTCCGGGTGGTCTGGTGCATAAACAACGGATTGTGATTAAATAGAAGCCTGACTAATAAATACAACTCTTATTCAAATAAAAAAGCCTTCTGTATATAATATACAGAAGGCTTTTTTATTTGGAAGTAGCCGCGACGGGAATCGAACCCATATCAAAAGTTTAGGAAACTTCTATTCTATCCATTGAACTACGCAGCCAAATAGTTTTCCGGAAGGAAGCAGAACAAAGTTATTAAGATATAAGTTAGTTGCAAACTAATGCCGCATATTTCAGTTTGGGTAAAAGTGGCCTGCGGGTGGCTTTTTCTTCATTAAGTCATTTAAGTTTCAGTTCGCAACAGCAGGGCATTTTTAAGTATTGGCTTTGAGGCAGAAAAATAAAAAAATAAAGTTGGCTGGGTAGTAGCTGGTGGTAGAATTACCTGATTTTAGGGCTTTTGCGTTTGTTCGGGTATGAATTATAATAAAATGAATCTTTTTTACAAAATATATGTATAAACATTATATGTATGTACATGTAAATTTATATCTTTGTCCATCGAATAAAGTATTTCTGAAATAAATAGTATAAACTAAAAAATTAAAACCATGGCTAATGTAAAATGGTCGCTCGACCCCACCCACAGTGAAGTGCAGTTTAAAGTAAAACACCTGATGATAACCACCGTAACCGGTTATTTCCAAAAATTTAATGTAGAAGCCGAAACTGCCGACGAACAATTCACCAGCGCCGAAAAAATAGTGTTTACCGCCGATGTTAATTCCATAAACACCAACAATGAGCAACGCGATACGCACTTGAGATCAGCGGAATTCTTCCACGCCGAGGAACACGGTGAACTCCGGTTTGAAGCTGCTAACTACGAAAAAACCGGCGATGACGAATATAAACTGCACGGTAATCTTACTATCCGGGGTATTACCAAACCCACCACGGTAAATGTAGAATTTGGAGGTATTGTAGTAGACCCTTACGGCCAAACCAAAGCCGGCTTTACCGTAACCGGCAAAATCAGCCGTAAAGAATTTGGCTTAACCTGGAATGCCGTAACCGAAGCCGGTAGCGTGGTAGTAAGCGACGAAATTAAACTACAAGCAGAAATTCAGTTAGTAAAGCAAGCTTAATTCTATACCAAAGGAGCATTTATCCGGATCGGGTAGCATGCTCCTTTTCTTTAAAATAAATCGATTGGTTGCCGCTTTATCATAATTGAGACCGCATTTAATAACTGTTTTATTAAACAGTAACGTTTGGTTTTAGAGCATGATTAAATTTTACCAACTGGGCTCAATTTCTTTAGAATGAACATTCCAACCAGAAAAGAACAAATAATTTACCAGTAATTACTATCATTCAGGAGAAATCTAACCAGTAGGTAACCGATTGGATTCCTCCTGAATGACAGTAGTAGGCGGTTTTACATAAATTTAAATATGCTCTTAAACAGAAGCTATAGACAGCGACAAAACTTCTTGGAAAAGCAGTTGAGAAAACGTTGGCCTAGCTCCCCTCCTTATTTTCCAGAAAGCTTGCTTTCCGGGAGGGATTTGGGGTGGTTTTTTATTTTTTGTTTCCGACAAGTTAAGAAGTGGTCTATACATGCTATAAATAGTAGAAGCTTCAATCCAAAAAAAATCAGCTCTCTTATTTAATTTTTTCAATATTACTTTTTAGTTCTCCTGTTGCAGCAACCTGCCAAACAAGGCACGAAACGTTATTCCTGTCAGAATAAAAATAAACTTTTGCCCGCTATGAAATACCAACTGTATAAACAAAACGAAAGAGGATTAAAAGACCTGGGCTGGCTCCAAAGCAACTTTACTTTTAGTTTTTCGGGCCACTACGATCCGGTACGGGCCGGCTTTGGCTTGCTCCGCGTTTTTAACGATGATTTTGTAGCACCCCAAAACGGCTTTGGCTTACATGCCCACGCCAACATGGAAATTATTTCGGTTATGCTGGCCGGTTCCATGAACCACATCGACTCGCTGGGATATAAAGAAGTAGTTCACCAGGATTGGGTACAGATAATGAGTGCCGGCAGCGGTTTGCGCCACGAAGAACACAACGTAGGCGAAGCAGAAGTAAATTTTCTGCAAATCTGGATAGAACCCAAACTGCAAAATATTACGCCCCGTTACCAGCGCCGGTTTTTCCCGGAAGAAAAGCGTTTAAACAAGTTAGTAACCATTGTCAGCAACGAAGAAGGCCAGGGCCACTGCTGGATAAACCAAAACGCTAAATTGTCTTTGGGTTACTTCGAAAAAGATCAGGCGCTTGCGTATCAGTTTAACCCCGTTAACAAAGGCCTTTTTATTTTTAACATCAGTGGAAACCTGCAGGTTAATGAGCAAAACTTGGCACCACGGGATGGCCTGGGAATCTGGGAGACAGATGAAGTGAATATCAAGCTCTTAAGCAACAGTAAATTCCTCCTGATTGAGGTGCCCATTAATCATTAAAAAACAATATGGAAAATAAAATATTAGGCCTGCACCATATCACGGCTATTGCCGACCAGGCCAAACGTAACGTAGATTTTTATACCCGGGTGCTGGGGCTGCGTTTGCTTAAAAAAACGGTAAATTTCGACGATCCGGGTACTTACCACCTGTATTACGGCGACGAAAGAGGCAGTGCCGGCACCATTTTAACTTTTTTCCCTTACGAAGGAGCAGTTCCGGGTAAGCCCGGCACCGGTATGGCTACCCAAATTGGTTATGCCGTACCAGCCAACAGTTTCGATTTCTGGCTCCGGCGCTTAGAAGAAAACAAAATAACGTACCGGCAACCGGCCGAGAAGTTTGGCGAACAGTTTATTGCCTTACAAGACCCCGATGGCCTGCAGTTAGAATTGGTAATTCCGAACGCGGAAGATACCCGGAAACCCTGGGTTACGGAAGAAGTGCCGGCAAAAGTAGCAACCCGCGGATTTCACAGCGTAACGCTAACGTTGCGTAATATAAAAGGAACCGCCCAGATTTTAACCGACATATTGGGTTACCGGCTGCTGGCCCAGGAAGGCAATCAATACCGCTTTATTACCGATGCCGTAGAAAATGCCGCTATCATAGACCTGGTAGAAACGCCGGCCGGAAACCGCGGAATAGGCGGAGCCGGTACGAACCACCATATTGCTTTCCGGGTAAAAAATGAAGATATTTTGATGCAGTATCAGGCCCAAGTAGCCCAAAGCGGATTGAATATTACCAATAAAATAGACCGTAATTATTTTTATTCGCTTTACTTCCGGGAGCCCGGCGGCGTTTTATTCGAAATAGCTACCGATAACCCCGGCTTTGGCATCGACGAGCCCTGGGATAAATTAGGTTCCGGTTTACTATTACCGCCCCAATACGAGCCCCGGCGCGCCGAAATAGAAGCCATATTACCCCAACTGGATTAAGTTTTCTGTATAAATCTAAAGGCAATAATGTAGGTGGTGCAAAAAAGCCAACTAAGTTATTGCTTTTATTTTACCTGCTGGCTTTTTAAATAGCATGCTTTCTGGCAAATAGAAAGAAGTTTTTCCGGAAGAAAATTCCGGAAAATATTACTACCTGAATCTCGCGTATGCACAACTGATAACCGGAAATTTACAGATTAAATATTGCGTATGAAAAATGCTTGATCGCCGGAATAAGTATGCTATACACTTACAACAGAAATCAAAAGCCGGTCAGGAAATTAAAATTAATCCTTAAAAGCTAATTGCTAACCGCTAAAAGCTAAAACCATGTATACCCATAAAAAAGCAGTTGTAACCGCCGGCAAGCCACTTACCGAAACCCGAAAAGCGCTTATTATGGTGCACGGCCGCGGGGCTTCTGCCGAAAGTATTTTATCTTTAAGCAATCATTTAAACGTTGCTGACTTTTCTCTTTTCGCACCCCAGGCCACCAACCATAGCTGGTATCCTTACAGCTTTATGGCTCCGGTGGCGCAAAATCAGCCCGCTCTGGATTCGGCTCTGAGGCAGCTGAACGATCTGGTACAAGATATACAGGAGCAAGGTATTGATAGTAGAGATATTTATTTGTTAGGTTTTTCGCAGGGCGCCTGTTTAACGGCCGAGTTCGCTGCCTGTTATGCCCGGCAGTTTGGCGGCCTCATTATTTTTACCGGAGGTTTAATCGGCCCCGAGATAGAGGTTAGCCACTATACTGGCAATTTTGCCGGTACGCCGGTCTTTATTTCTACCGGCGACCCGGACCAGCACGTGCCGTTGAGCAGGGTAGAAGAAACCGCAAAGATCATGACCGAAAAAGGTGCCGTAGTTACGAAGAAAATATATAAAGGCCGCCCCCATACTATTTTGCCGGAGGAAATAAACCTGGCAAACGAAATGTTAGCTCACGCTGCGGAAAAAGCTTAATGGTTGCCTAAGAGTAGTTTTATAAGCACATATTAATTTTTAGCTGTAAAAGCAGATGGCCCGTATAGAATTAAATTCGCGGCGAAACCAGCGCGTTACCGGCCGGCTTTGTTAGCAAATTCTACTATTAACATCCGTAACGTAAGAAACTAAAAAACTAATTCCCGGAACAAGCGGGCGGAGCTTTTAAGCTGAGATAAAAAAGCAAATAACCTAAATATGAGATTTTTATTCTATTTCGTGCAGGAAAAAGTTTCCAGTTTTGTTTTGGCACCGGGAGAAACAGGAGCCGAGGGCACCGTTATTAATTTGGTGCAATGGCTGAAATTACTATTGGAAACCACCGGTGCTATAGTTATTGGTATTGGGGTGTTTATTGCGGGCTATTATTTCTTTCGCAGCCTGATGCCGGCTCAAATAAGTAATTACAACCGCATCCGGCTGATCTTGGCGCGCTACCTGGCCCTGGCCCTGGAGTTTCAGTTAGGCGCCGATATTATTTCTACGGCGGTGGCTCCATCCTGGGATCAGATCGGAAAACTGGGTGCTATTGCGGTTATTCGTACCGCCCTTAACTTTTTTCTTTCCCGCGAAATGAAAGAAGAGCGTGCCGCCGAACTGGAAGAACAGAATGAAGCTAAACTTAAAGAAAACATTGCGACCAAAGAAGATAAATAGTACGGTTTTTTAGATGTCCAGACTGGTAAACCAGGATTTAAATTTCCTTCATATATTCTAATTTAAGTTCGCAAGCGTTATAGGCTGGGTAAGTAGGTAAAAACAACAGGAGGATAGGCGCAAAATATAGTGTTAAGAAAAAGGCAATGCATAAGGAACCGGAAAGATTAAACGCAGAACCCGGAAAGGCTCACCCAACCCGGCAACCTTTAAACTGGAAGGGCGAGTTACTGCTGGCCCTTTTGCCTACCCTTACGGTATTGGCCGTACTGGCCTTAATGGAAGTGCTGAGCCACCAGCGCGTGTTATTTGCCTCGCTAGCTTCCAGCGCATTCTTAATTTATCTCGATCCGCACTACCGGGCTAACCGCGTACGCACGCTTATTTTGTCGCAAGCTGCCGCGGCTTTGGTGGGATACGGCGCCGGAGAATTGGTAGGGCCGGGTTATTGGGCAGCCGGCAGCGCCATGGTTGTGGTTATTGTATTAATGGTGCTGTTCGATATGGTGCATCCTCCGGCTGTTTCTACCACTCTGGGTTTTGCTTTTCATACCGGGCCGGAGAGTAATTTAGGCTTGTTTGGTTTGGGCGTTGGGTTGATTGTGGTGCTGGTGCTGTTGCAAAAAGTAGCACAAAAGCTACTGGGGCATTTTCGCCAGGTAACCAAATTTCATCGCTAACATAATTACGGTAATTGCGGCAACCAGGAACTCATAATAAATTATTGTATTAAATGTTTATTCGCTTAGTTTTGGAGAAAGATAGGCAACAACTTTCCTTTATTTACGGTATTGCAGGCGCAGAGTAGCCATAACCTTATATAATTTTCTATGCCCGAAATTACGACGGCTGGCGATGATACCCAACCGGCCCTGATTTTTATACCGGATATTAGCGGATTCACGAAGTTTGTGAATGAAACGGGCCTGCAAATAAGTCGGAACCTGATTGCTGATTTGCTGGAAATTATTATCGAGGGCAATATCCTGGACATGACGCTGGGGGAAATACTCGGGGACGCCGTGTTATTTTATCGTTTGGGCGAACCGCCCACAGTGCAGGAGGTGGTAAACCAATGCAAACAAATTTTCCTGGATTTTCAGAATTACCTTAAAATAGTAGAACGCGATACCGGCTCGGAACTGGGCGCTTCTTTGTCGGATAGCAACCTGACTTTAAAATTTGTGGTGCATTACGGCCTGCTCAGCGTAACAAATATCCGCGACCACATTAAGCTGATGGGAAAAGATATGATTATTGCCCACCGCTTGCTTAAGAATAATGTTGACGGCGACGAATATGTACTGTTATCCGAAAAGTACCTGCAAACCCAGCCGGCCGAAAGCATTAAACCCAATTTTAGCTGGACCCAGCTCCGCAGCGGATTTACTAATTACGAGCACCTGGGCGATATTTATTACCGTTACGCGTATTTAACGCCTCTGCGCCTGCTGGTTACTAATAACCGAAGCTTAGGTAACAGGAAGAGTTTTTCCAATATAATTGCGGTGAATATAGCCATACAGGCCCCACCCCGTTTTGTGCTGCGCATCCTTAGCAACTTTCGCCTAAAACCAGCCTGGGTAGTGGGCATGAGTAAAGTGCATTTTGATGTAGCAAAGGCCAACCGGATGGGTATTTCGTATAAATGCGACCTGAACCGCGGCCAGATTGATATACAAACTATTCAAACCTTTATCGGGGAAGAACATATCGAGTACGTAGAAAAAGTTTCTAATTTCCGGATATTCCCCAATTCCATGCTGTTTTATTATCTTAGCGCGGCAGATGCCCGCACTACCTACCTGGAAATTAAATTTCATTTCAGTCGCATTTCAACCAACAGCAATTTCTTTTATTTCTTCATGCGCCGCCGTATGAAAATTTTCCTGGGTAAATCAGTTCGCCGTCTGAAAGAATTATGCGAACGCATGTACGCCGAGCATGCAAAGTAATTGATTGCTGGTTGTTAATTGTTATTTGCGAATTGTTTATTGCTGCACCAAGCTGGTCAAATAGTTTCTTAGTTATTTAGTTGTGCGTAAAGTTGGCCCACTGCGCTATGTATAACCGAAGTTATTACTATCATAACCAAACAATCAACAATTAACAATCAGCAATTAAAAGGTTACTGTACCACTGCTATCACAAAAGAAACCACTGTCAGAATCAGGCCGATCATGAAAATAGTGTAGGAAACACGTAGTAAGCGGTATTTCTTGCTTAATACATCACCCAGATAATAAATATCGGTAATCATGTTGTTGTATAGCGCATCTTTTTCCCGCATGATTTCGTGCATACCGCTTTGAAAATCTTCCAGGGGAATTTTAGTAAAGTTACCGAAGAACAACAAATTTACTTTTTTGCTTTTTACTTTATTGGGCCGGATCTTAAAGCTGGTAACATCGGGCTGGGCCGACAAAATAGCAGAAACGACTGAGCCAATAGTGGTAAGCAGCAAGGTGCCCACCGGTACCATTAAAATGGGATTGCGGGTAAACTCGGTTCCCAATACCGATGTTTTAGCCCCGAGGTACGTAATAATAACCGATAAAATAACCGCATTCAAACTGATCATCATGTTGGCCTTGTTGTCGGCAATCGAGCTCAGGGTCATGTGGTTGCTGTAAGTAGACCGAAACATGGTTTCAATGCCCCGTTTGGGTTGCGCCATGGTTTCGCGCTGTTTCTTTTCTTTTTTCTTCTGCTTTTTACTGAACTGGTTTAAGCGGTCGCGTTGCCCCTGGATGTTGGTTTGCAATTGGTCACCGAAAAGGCGCTGGGCGGCCTGGGTCCGGAAAGTAGTCGATAACAGGAAGTCTAACTGAAACTGGGCCCATTCGGCATCAGTAAAAAATTTGTTCAGGAAAATTTCCCACTCTACGCGCAGCAATTCGGCATTGGCAAAAAAGTTTTCTTTGCCGATATTAGAGATATCGGCATCTACCAGTATTTCCTGCAGCAGGGTGGCCGCCGGCTGTTGGGCGCGGGTAGCCAGAATGCAATCGGCAATTTCGTGGATGTGCTCTTCGGAGTAGCCTTCCTGTTGTAAAAAGGCGGTAGCTATCTCCACACTTTTTTCTTCGTGGCCGGTATAGGTTTCCAAATACCCGGTATCGTGGAACCAGGCAGCCAGCAGCAGGATTTCCATATCTTCGTCCGGTAAGTTATATTCTTCGGCGAGGGTGCGGGATATTTTTACAATCTCAAAAGTGTGTTTGTAATTGTGGTAAACAAGTTTTTTTGAAAGTTTTTCTTTAAATAAAGAAAAGACATAATTACCTGCTTTCCGTATAATTTCCTGGTCTTTCATAAAAGTGCTGTATCAGCAAAATGTGCAGCCGATTCCAATCTTAGATAGAATAAGCTTTTAGGTAGAAAAATGATATCAAAGCATAAAAACGCAAATACAGGGTGAAAGTTGGGCTTAGAGGCAAACATCCGGATATAAATAAGTTAAATCTGCTATATTGCGATAATTAAAATAAAAGTTACCCATTTAGTGCAGGTTTAAGCCACATTTACGAGCGCAGAGCACAACATTTCGGGGTGTATATACGTCAGAGAACATATTTAAATATTACAAACCAAACCCTACATTACTTTGCATGCTGCCGGGGAGTTGGCTTTTGTTATATAACAAAAATAGCTACCAGAAAACCGGCAAAGCTTTCAGCTGCCATGTTTCCGGTTCAGCTGGTTTTAATCTTTTAACCTACATGATGCGTCACTATTTTAGTCTTTGTATCTTAATTTTAACAGTTTTATTTTTCCCATCTTGTGCTGGATATAAGGTGTATTATAGCAATGAAGCAGCCCGGTGGAAAGCAGATGTACCTCCTGATAGCAGCAACCTGGCTTATTCTGTTTACCTGATTGGCGATGTAGGCGCACCTAACCGCGATCCGCTGGAACCATCCCTTAAATTATTGCAATCGCAAATGCAAGTGGCCGACGAAAACAGCGCTACTATATTTTTGGGCGATAATATATATTCTTACGGCCTTACCGAACCCGGCAGCATCGGGCGAAAAACCGACGAAGAGCGCATTAATACCCAGCTTGATTTATTTAAAAATTACCGCGGCGAAAAATATATGATTCCGGGCAACCACGACTGGGCCCAGGGCACGCCGGGCGGTTTAGCCGCTGTTCTCCGGCAGGAAGAATACGTAGAAAATTACTTAAACGATTCTACCCAGGTAACAGGAGGAAATTTCTACGTGCCCGATGGTGGCTGTCCTGGTCCTTTCGAAGTATTTCTGAAGGAAGATGTGGTGCTGATTGCCTTAAACTCGCAGTGGTGGCTGCAGGATGTGGAGCGGCCCTACGGCGGAAATAATTACTGCGGGGTAGCCAACGAAGTAGAGGTTTATTTGCAGTTAGAAGATATTATCAGCCGGAACAGTGATAAACATATTATGGTGGTAGCGCACCATCCTTTATACACCAATGGAACCCACGGTGGCCATTACCAGCTAAAAGATCATATCTTTCCGCTTACCATGATTAATTCTTACTTGTATGTTCCGTTGCCGGTTATCGGATCTATTTATCCCTGGGCGCGCCGGTACGGGGGCATCAGCCAGGATATTCCGCATCCTAAATACAGTGCTTATAAAGAAGCCTTAATGGCCATTTTCGAAAAATACCCCAACGTGGTATATGCCGCCGGCCACGAACACAGCATCCAGTATTTTCAGAACCACAATGTGCCTACTATTGTAAGCGGCTCGGGCTGTAAAACCCAGCACCTGAAAAGAGGGGGGGACGGAGCTTTGTTCGGGCACGAAGCCAAGGGTTATGCTATTGTAAACTATTATAAAAACGGTGATGCCTGGGTAGAATTCTGGGAACCTGTAGGCGATGGCACCAAAGGCGAAATGGTATACCGCAAAAAAATGTATAGCCGTAAAGCCGGTCCGCCGGTAACCGCCATTGTTGCCGATTCGGCGAAAACCATTCTGAAAGCCCCGCGCCCGAATTACCGCGATAGTACTATTACCATTGCCGCTAATCCGGATTATGCGGCAAGCCGCACAAAAGAATTCCTGCTCGGCGATCATTACCGCGAGGAGTGGACTACGCCTATAAAAGTACCCGTACTGGATTTAGCTACCGAAAAAGGCGGATTAATTCCGTACCGGGTAGGCGGCGGCAAGCAAACCGCTTCTTTGCGGCTGCGTACCGAAGAAGGCCGGGAATATACTTTACGATCGGTGAATAAAAACCCGGAACAGGTATTGCCCGAAAACCTGCGCGAAACAGTTGCCCGCGATCTTTTGCAGGACCAGATATCGGCTCAGCACCCGTACGGTGCCTTAATTACGCCCACCTTATCCGAAGCAGCCGGTATTTTTCACGTGAATCCTAAATTGGTATACATACCCGCCGATCCGCTGCTGGGTAAGTACCTGGAAGATTTTGGCAATACCCTGGCTATACTGGAAGAAAACCCCGACGAAGATCACCAGGATGTGCGTAGCCTAGGCTATGCCCGTAACCTGGTGGGTACCGATAAAGTGCTGGAGCGCCGCCAACAAGATAATGACAACGTAGTAGATGAAAAATCATTTGCCCGGGCGCGTTTGTTTGATATGCTGATAGGCGATTGGGACCGGCACGAAGGGCAATGGCGCTGGGTAGAACGCAAAGGTAACGGCGAACGCATTTTTGAACCAGTACCTAAAGACCGGGATGTCGCCTTTTTTAAAGCCGATGGGGTGATTCCTTACCTATTTACCCGCAAATGGGCCATCCGGAACTTCCGAAGCTTTAAAGCTGACGTTAATGACGTAATAGGATTAAATTTAACGGCCCTCAACAACGACCATACTTTTTTAGCCGGGGTTACCAAAGAAGAATGGGTGCGCATTGCTGAAAAATTACGGTCCGATTTGACCGATGCGGTAATTGACAAGTCGGTAAAAGCGCTACCCCAGGAAGTTTATTCGCTTTCCGGGCCCGAAATAGCAACCAAACTAAAAGCCCGCCGCGAGTTGTTACCGCAACTGGCTGCCGATTATTATACCTTTTTATCAAAAGACGTAGATTTTGCTGGTAGCGACAAAACAGAATATTTTACGGTAAAGCGCCTGAACGATGATCAAACCGAAGTGGAAGTGCGCAACATTAAAAAAGATGGTTCCATTGGCCGTAAAGTATATAAACGCACGCTGCTAACCGATGAAACAGCAGAAATCCGGCTGTACGGCTTGGGTGGCGACGATATTTTTGAGGTGAGCGGCGAAGTAAACAAAGGTATCCTGGTACGGATAATAGGCGGCGATGGGCACGATAGTATTTCGGATAAATCGGTGGTACGGAATGGTAAAAGCAAAACCCTGGTGTACGACACCAAAACCAATAATTTCTTTGCTTTCGGCCCCGAAACAAAAGACAAAACCGCAGATTACAAAGAAGTAAACCGCTACGATCGTACCAATCATCAGATACCTTATTTCGGTCCCCGTTTGTCTTTTGAATACAACATAGACGACCGCTTGTATATTGGCGGCGGCTTCGTATATCGCACCCGTAAGTTCCGTAAAGATCCGTTTGCCGCCGAACATCGGTTGTTGGGTAATTATTCCTTTACCACAAAAGCATATAACCTGCGCTACACCGGCACTTATACCGATGTGCTGTCGGACTGGGATTTAGAACTGAAAGCCAGCATTAACGGACCACAGTTATTATATAACTTCTTCGGGATTGGCAACGAAACCGAAGCCGATGAAAAAAGTGTACAGGATTACCGGGTGCGCTTCGAACGCTATATTGTTTCGCCTACGTTTGTGCACGAAGTGTTTCATTTCTTAAAAGTAGGCATCGGGCCGCATTACGATCAGTTTAACGTAGTCGAAAATAATTCCGGCTCTTTTGTCCGCGAAAATGTGGCCCTGACCGATCCAAGTTCTCTTCGCACCAATAAATACCTGGGCGTACACGCTTTTATGAATGTAGTAGCGGTAAGCACTCCTGTAAATCCCCGCATTGGTATCAAATGGCTGAATGAAGTATCTTTTAACCGGCAACTGGGCTTTGAAAATCTGCATTTCACCCGGTTATCTTCTGAAGTAATAGTTTATCTCACGCCTAATTTCCCGTTTCCTTTAACCTGGGCGGGCCGGATTGGGGGCGCTCATAACTTCGGCGATTACCGCTTTTACCAGGCCAATACCTTAGGCGGTACCTCCAATCTGCGCGGTTATCGCATTACCCGTTTTGCCGGTCGCAGTAACGTTTACGCTAACCTGGAAGCCCGGGTACAGTTATTCCGGTTCAACGTATATTTATTCCCGGGTACCTTCGGGGTGCTGGGGCTTTTGGATCACGGCCGGGTATTTGCCGATGAGGATGCCTCTAAAAAACTGTTCCGTGGCTTGCACCGCGGCGTGGGTGGCGGCATTTGGGTAGATATTCTGAAACAAGCGGTAATATCGGGTACCTATTCGTACGGCGAAAAAGAAAAATTATTTAACCTGAATTTTGGTTTCCTATTCTAACCAGTTAAGCTGCCTTTCGGAATAGAAACAGAACCGATAGGCCGCATTAAATTTTTATTATTTCAATTTACAAGTATTGTAACGGAACTATCTGTTAGCTCATGAGTAGATTTTAGCGTAGTGTAAAATACTTTTTCTGCTTTCCGGTAGGCCTTGGTTATTTCCGCCAGTGCAAAACAACCAGAAAGAGTTGCTTATAGAAAAATTGATTTGCCGTGGTGTTATTGCCGGCTGCTCAAGATTGAAATGGACAGATAGAGTTGTTGAGGTTAAATTCTGATCAGATACTTAAGGTGTACAAAAATGAAAAAGCTATTCTTTACTATCATATCTTTAGTTTGCCTGTCCGGGCCTGTGCTGGGGCAGATTACCGATACCGTGGCTATTACCCAGCAAGCAGATCCATTAGAGTTTGCTACGCCCTCGGTAATAGGTATGGGCAAAAGCAAAGGCATTATTGTTAGTTACGAAGGGCAGCCTGACTTTGGTATTAATTCTACTTCGTCCAAAGGCTTGGGGGATAGAAAAGCCGAAGTACGCCGGAACAATAAATTTGATGTGAAAGCTTACGTGCCCCTGGTAAACCATCCGCATTTTAAGCTGGTAGCCGGATTTAATTACTTTTTCGAAGAATTTAACTTTGAGGAACCGGGTAGCACTACCGAATATCCTTTCTATGCCAACCTGGAAGACCGAAACTTAAAAACAATCGGCGGCCAGTTGGTGATGCTCCGGCCTATAAACGTAAAAAACTTTTATGTATTCCGGATAAAAGGCGAATTAAACGGCGATTATAACACCAAGGAAGTAGCCGTGCCGGATTATTTAAAAACCACCATGGAGTTTTTATACGGCTGGAAAAAAAGTCATAGCCTGGTTTACGGGGTAGGAGCGCAGATAGGCTATAACCTGGGCCGCCGCCGCATTTACCCGGCATTTTTGTATAACCAAACTTTCAATTCCCGCTGGGGAATAGAAGCCATATTACCGGCCAACGCCGATGTGCGGTATAATGCCTCCGACCGGTCTTTGTGGTTTGCCGGTTTCACCGTAGGCGGGGCCACTTATAACATCAATGTGAAAGGTATTGGCAATCCGGCCTACGAAACGTTGGAATTGCGCCGCTCTGAAATTAGAGAACGGGTACGTTGGGAAAGAGAAATCTATGACTTTCTTTGGTTTGGGGCCGAAGTGGGCTACCGTACCAATTTTACTTTTGATGCTTATCATAAAGACGAAGACGATGATTTTCAGTTTCTCTTTGGCGGAAAAGGAGATGACCCGGTTATCGACAACCATTTGAAAGATGCGGTATTTTTTAATGTCGAGATATTTCTGGTACCACCCAAGCGTTTCATAAAACAATAAGCTCCGTAGAGTAATCTGGTAAGAGCCATAAACCTAGCAATATTTACCAGCAGGCTATAAAAAAGAAGACCCAGTGCATACAGGCACCGGGTCTTCTTTTTTTATAATTAAGCTTAACGAAAGTGAAGCTTAAAGTTTAAACGTTTCGTCTTTCAGATTTTTGTTAAACTCTACACTTTGTACTATCGTGGGGATAGGTTGGGAGCCGACGTAAGTAAGCGTACGGAATGGATATTTAACGCCGTTTACTTCCCGGTAATCACCAAAGTCAATGGTTTGGGTAGCATTGCCCAGCGCGGTTTCTTCAATTTCTACTTCCCGCAGTTTTAGGCCGGTTTCGGAATCGAAGTAATGAATGCGGCGCTTGCCGCTGGGCATTACCATTTGTACCCGGATAGCTGCCCGGCCATTAATACGCTCCATACCCAATAAGCTGGTTTTAATACCCATTTTACTGTAATTTAAAATGTTTAGTAAACCAGCTTTCACTTTCTGATCCTGCACTTCGGCGGCGCTTAAAGTACGGTTTTGTTTCGAAGCCACCGATTTGCCTTTGGTGCCATTTATTATGGTGCGCTGTACTTCATTATCGTCGTATTTTAAAGCCTGGTATATTTTATCGGGGCCTTTCTGATATTGCGTTACCTGAATGGTAGCTACCGGCGAGGTAATGGTACTTTTTACCGTAATATCTTTTATTTTCTCCAGGTTGGCGCGGCCGCCAATAGCGGTGATATAATTATCCAGCACTTTTTGCGCCGTCATACCTTCGGGTAATTTCAGCGAAGCCCGCTCTACTTTATTACCGGCGGCATCGTAATATTCCAAGTCACCATCGGCATCAAAGCGGGCCAGCCGACGCTCAATGTAATCGGCATTGCCTACGGCCAGAATATAGGAACTTTCGGGCGTGATGTATTTCTTAGAAGCTGCCAATACTGCTTCCGGCGTTACGGCCGCTACTTTTTTCAGGTAATTGGCATAAAAATCTTTGGGCAGGTTGTAACGCGCGGTATTAATAGCAAACAGCGCCACCGTTTCCGGGTTTTCCAGCGAACGGGCAAAATCGCCCGAAACCATATTCTGGGCCCGTTGCAATTCGGTTGCTTCGGGTTGACCGGCCCGCATTTTGTAGAGCTCCAGCACCATTTGGGCTACCGCACTATCGGTTACCACATTGCGCACACTGGTAAAAGCGTTAAACTGGCCAATGTATTTATCCGGCTGAATTTGCGACGAAGCACCGTAGGTATAAGCATGTTTTTCGCGCAGGTTGCTCATTAAGCGGGAATAAGGGCCACCCAGAATCGTGTTCATGACGCGGGTAGTAATGGCATCGTCGGTGCCGGGTTTTATATCAACTATATTGGCATAAGAAAGTACCGTCTGCACTGCACCCGGACGATCGACAATGGCAACGCGGGTGCCCGCTACTGGGGTTACGGCCGGTAAGGTGGCCTGTGGCACGGTGCCTTTTTTCCAGGAGCCAAAATATTTCTTTACCAATTTCTTAGCTTCTTTCGGCGTAATATCGCCCACAATGGCAAGGTAGCCGCCGCTGGGTTTAAAGTAGTTCTGATAATAGCTCTGTACATCAGCTAAGGTGATATTATCGATGGTTTGTTCGGAAGCTTGTTCGCCGTACGGATGGTTTTTGCCGAATAACAGCGTGTTGCGTACCATGCCTTCCACCGCGTTGGGGTTGGCTTTTGCGGCCGCTAATCCGGATTTGGCCTGGGTTTTTAACTTGTCTAATTCTTCTTGCTTAAAGTCCGGGTTTAGTACTACATCCGACATTAAGGTGAATAATTTAGGTAAATGTTTTTTCAACGAAGAAGCGCTTACCCCGGAAGAATACGTCACCAGATCGGCCCCGATAAAATCTATTTCTTCGTCGAGCTGTTCTTTGGTGCGGGTTTTGGTACCGCTGCGCAGTAAAGAACCGGCCATTTCGGTGTAGCCGCTTTTATCGCCTTCCTGCACCGGTGGCAAATCCAGCACCAGGGAAAGCGAAACCACGGGTACTTTGTGGTTTTCTACTACAAAAACTTTTAATCCGTTACTTAAGTCAAAAGTTTTGGCTTCGCCCAACTGAATGGTAGGGGCCGGAGCCGGGGGAGGAGGCGTTGGGGTATTCTGGGCAAAAGCCGCCGGCATAACCAAACAGCCGACCAGCAGGAAAGCATATATTTTTTTCATTTTTAAAGCTAAGAGAATTTAGTTTTGTGTTGTTTTGGGTAGGTAATGTAAAACTACCCGGTTTTCTTTGGTTAAATAGTCGTTGGCTACCCGCGAAATATCGGCTTTGGTTACACTCATGTATTTCTGCAATTCGGTATTTACCAGGTTGGTGTTGTTAAAGAACAGGTAGTTGTTAGCTAGTTGTTCGGCCACGCCCACGTTAGTGGTATATTTTTGTACCATGGCATTTTCTATCTGGTTGCGCAGTTTCTGAAATTCCTGATCGCTTAAAGGCTGGGTTTTTACCTTTTGTATTTCGGCGTCCATGGCATTTTCCAGTTCGCCTACGTCTTTACCCAGGTTGGCAACCGCAAAGTTTAAATATAAACCCGGGTCTTCCATTTGCATCGGGAAAGAACCTACGTAAGTAGCAATTTGCTGTTGATCTACGAGGGCTTTGTTCAGGCGGGAACTCTGGCCATTGGCTAGTAAATTAGTAAGCATCTGGATGGCATAATAATCCGGTGAGCCTTGTTTGGGAATATGGTAAGCCTCTACTACGGCCGGTAATTGCACCATATCAAAAACAATTTCCCGTTTTTCCTGGGCTTGCTGGGGTTCGGTAACGGTTGGGCG
>Ga0210040_10002377_pt1 | contig 26634 bp, 29 predicted proteins | sample CryGeyCG12114_NA_FD_185462 | JGI IMG/M metagenome (GOLD analysis project Ga0210040, IMG submission 185462) | Groundwater microbial communities from aquifer - Crystal Geyser CG19_WC_8/21/14_NA (SPAdes) (version 2) | ecosystem: Environmental > Aquatic > Deep subsurface > Groundwater | place: USA... | reverse complement strand
GTAGTCACATACTGAAATATCTTTCAATATTACAAAACAGTAACAGCAATATTTATTACATTATTTGTATCACTGCTCTGAACTGATTTTGAAGTATATTTGTTAATATACGAAAAATTGCAATATAAATAGCTCACATTAGTAGTACTAACTAATAATTTATCTCAACTCCATAAAATATGAGACGGTACAATTTATTTTTTTAAACATAAAAAGTGCTTCTCATGCAAATTAACTTTGCAATCACGCATCATCCGGTCTCGAAAAATGATTTTAAAATCCAATATTCTTCCCCTCATACTTGAAATTATACGACTAGTTTAGAGAATATTAATTCGAATGAGCTGAATAATACAGCACACTAGAACACAAAGTGGGAAAAACATGACATTCATTATAATACAAACCTTTGGCGTCCTCATAGACTACCAGCCCGTCAAAAAAACCAAACATAATTTCACCCCTTTTATGGTAGAAAACGAATCATAAATACACAAATATGTATAAAACCATTAGAAAAAAATCAACCCATCAGAACTAAAACTCTATTTAATATAATATACATGTCAAGTAAAAAAATAAATTGAATCGACCGAAAAACTAACTTGCGAACCTTGCGACTTGAATTAAACTTTCCTACCGAATCATGCAAGTGACACACACATCTGATGGCCCTATGCAATCATCATGGCAAAAAGCTCCACATTTTCTGCACATCACCATTGCTCGTAAATCACAAACACAGTTCCCACTCGCATCTAAAACTACTTGGCCTATTCGGGCTGCCCGAGCCCCTTGGTGGAAATGCTGATTATACGAGCCACCATTATTACCACTACTGCTACTTCCATTCTCTGAACTGCTGTCACTACTATTCACCAATGTCAGTCCCAGTCGCTGGTGATGATGATGGACGTTATTATTATTATTGTTCAGATTAATAATCCTGTGTTGATGCTGAAACTGCTCCACATTCAGAGTGACCGTCTTCTGTACAGGCTCACCGGGACTTCTATTATTACTTCGTAATATGTTCCCATCAACAATGGAACCACTACTGGCCATTTTCATTTTCACTCCTTCCATGGCACTCAACAGATCGAATTCTTGTCCACCTAAAAAAACGGCCCCATTTTGAGTAGTGTCTGGAATACTAATCACAGGGGGTTGACCAGGTTGCGTAGAAGTAATGATCCTAGTACTCCCACCACTATTATTGGCATTGCTGCAACTACTGCTACTAATATTCATGAGCTGGGGCTGATTTGTTCCATTGGCTGCAGCAGCCCAGGTCCTCAACTGTTGCTGCAAATCTCGACCAATCACATTGCCACTGCTATTGTCACCAATGTTTACAACTTGGTTGATCGTTTGTTGATGTACTATAGTTGGGGATTGAGACACTTGCACTTGAACCACATTCCCTGCATTATTCATGGCTAACGAGCCGATATTACTCGCATTGGACATTTGTTGCTGAGTCAGCCCACCTGACAGGGAAAGGGGAGATCCACCGCGTTTAAGACTTTGGTCCACTAATCCTGATGAAGACAGATAAAATTGTCCTGGATTTCGGTTCATAGTCGTCAGTTGAGGATTTCCTGTGTTCACTGATTGAGAAATTGCGTTGTTTCCACTGTATACAACCTTTTCGGTTGAAAACAAACAAATTGCTATTAAATATTAAAATATTAAGTGATAGGGCTCAATTCAGTAAACTAAAAAAAACTTACTCGGACAGTGCCACTGTCTTGGATTTCCAAGGTAGGAATAGACATGTTACTCATATGCTTCGGGGTGCCAAGCGTATACGAATTCCCTATTCCAGAAGATTGCTGAGAAGAAATTGAGGTTGGAGCCGCTGACACGTTCACAGTATTTATCAACTGCTGATTCACATTTTGAATCATTGTAGGTCCTTGTTGACAAATTGTCATGGGCATTTGAATATTATTTCCAGTACTCGGGCCACTGCTCAACATTATGTTATTTGCGTTTAGATTATTCTGAACTGGAGGTGCACTGGAAGCTCTGGGACGACTTTTCCCACCATCTTCTCCATTGTTAAGAATCAGTTGCCCTTGAGGAGAAATTAGCAAATTAGCTGGCACTGCTATATTTGTAGGCATTCCATTACTACCAGTGGTCTGCACAATGATGTATTGTTGCTGCCGCATAGTTGAAGCGCTGCCAGAGGCCGATGGATCCACTGAATCTTGAGTACGATTTCCCCCCGAATTATTCGGATCAATACTCATTCCCGTAGTATTGTTTGTATCAACTCGCCCTTGAATTGATGTCGGTATTGTCAAACGATTAGCACCACCCTGTATGCAACACATATTCGTTACATTCTATTGGTTTACTATGAAAATGTAAGATTTTACATGCTTCATGCTTTCTTTCACATAACACAGCTATTAACATGCTGTAGCTGTAGACTGTAGAGCGTTAGTTAGTACCGAAGCGAGCAGCCATACATGCATAGTAAAAAAATTATTTACAAAAATCTAAAACATAGTTCATGCAAAAAGGTACAAGACTAGGCCTACAATCAAGTCAGTTTGTCAATGCAAGTCAAACTGTAGAGTCAAATATGTACAGTCTTATCAACTAGAAACAAAAATATATTTACGAAGAAGTCAAAACTAAAAAAAAATGTCTAATTAATTATTCACAGTCCTACAACACATCTTTAAAACTTACTTGAATCATTACAGAATGCGTTGTCGGATTCACAGTGCCCTGTTGCACATTAGTGGGCTGTCTGAGCATAGTGTTAGTGAGTAAAACAGGTGGACTAGCGTTACTACCCCCACTAACCCCCGGACTACTACCCAAACCACTAGCCAAAATCCTCAGGTTGTTCGCTGTAGCCGCAGCAATCGCACTATTACTGCTAAACACAGAGCTCCCAATTTTGCTACTACTACTAGTGATCCAAGAACTAGAAACATTATTATTACTATTAATACTATTGGCACCACCCGAAGTATTTCCTTTTTGTTGTTGCGCTAACAAAGGATTGTATCCAATAGGCAATTGAATAGGAGATCCACTATTGGCAGTGATTTTCAAAGATTGTGGCACCGTTCTAGACATGCCACTAACCATAGGATCTTTCTTAGTCTCAATATTGCTATCCCCAGGTTCAGACAAAGTCTGCTGCATTTGTGCTGAATTCATCCAACCAGAATTACTACTGGCCAAGCAACTAGAATCATTGGAAGTTACATCCACAATCTCTGCAATATTAGGTGGCTCCAACTCCGAAATTAAACTGTAAGGACTGCTCTCGGAAATAGTATCTTGTAGATCCAGTATAGCTTCGTTAGTACTGTTAATCAAATCGGCCATAGGATTAGACCCGTAAGAAGATGTAGACGATGAAGACGAGCTATTATTCACACGAGTTCCTTCCCCAGAATTGGAATTCTCATTGCTTTTACTAAAAACTACAACCATAGGCTGCTGATTCTCTGTTTGACTTTGTTCGCTGTTTTGCGTCAATGGAGATATTGGTCCAATGTTGGAAGCAGCTAGTTGACTCGTGATAAAATCGGCTAAACCACTAGCCGAGTGAATAATCCCAGGATTGTTATTTGATGGCTCAATTGTAGCGTTAGAAGTAGATGGAGACGATGAAATCAAACGAAGTGAGGGAGTACTACTGTTACTATTCCACAATCCATCTTTGGGCAGCTTAATTGTCACAGTTTTGCTATCAGTAGTAAGACAAAACTGCTGTTGTTTTGATGGGTCCATAGAAATGAAATTCCCAGGTGGCAATCTTTTCACTAACTGAGGCTGCTGGGGAGGCCGAGATACTCGAATCAATGATGGAGCAGAAGATGCAGTTGAAGCCCGATGTATCGTCAATGTTTCCCCGTTGCTGGTCAAAAATTGGGCCCGGACAGGGAAGTTTGTATTACTAGTGCTACTATTACCAGGTGCCGGAGATCCAGATTTCGCCTGTAAGTGGACTACTCGGGGAGCAATATTGCCTCCAGTAGTAGTAGACGTGGGTACATTTGACGAAGGAATTGCAATGAATCTTAGTCCACTGTGTTGGCCATTATTGCTTCCACTGCTTGAAGAAACTACACAAGTAGGGGAAGAGAACCCAGATGAGGTCTGAATGCTCCCAGTATTGCTGTTCCCACTGTAAGTTTGACCAATTGATGATGAATTCACATTCAAAATGGGAAAAGGTAGTCCTGAAGGAACAGAAGCCGGTCTTGCTTGCTGTTGATGAACGACTGAATTTAAACTGCTACTGGTGACATTTCCTTGTTGCTGTTGCAAAAGCATGGCTAGTTGCTGAGGAGTGATTATAGTTGTATTCTGGGTTTCTTGAGGCTGCTGTTCAGTGGTCACACACGCATTCATTCACACAAAAAACATAAGCAAACCGTCGGTAAGTACGTACATGGGCATTTATCATAAGGGCATAATGTGTATTATTGCTTTCTCTCATCTACTTTCCAACTCTAACCATCACCTATCTACTTTCTAACTATGACAATAACCTATGAAAACGCACACCAAAAAATCTAAGCATCCCGCAATGTTTAAGTTCCCAAATCCAATCTGAACTAACTAGCTGAATTTGTGAAGCGAAAATGCATATTATGCAATGTGTGAGTGAAAATAAATACTTTTTAAATAAAATCCCATATTATTTTTGTGATGAAGGCTGTGTTTAATATGTGTGGGTACTATCAATGTGCAAAAAAAGCATTATTATGTTGTTATTAAGTGGATTTTGCTTTTACAAGTTTCTTTTCTTACCAGTAATTGCGTTGTTGGGCCTGACGAACGAACTATAATAGGACTCCCAGGCTGCATTGGCCGGATCAACGGAAGTGACGGAGACCCATGACCAAATAGTTGACCCGAATTACTCGCAGATGTAGACACTGAAGGGCTAGCGTTTCCTCCCGCTATGTGAGCTACAATGACTTTCCCTGTGCTGGTTAAGATCGGCACAGGCGTGCCTTGCAATGGGCTTTGGATTACGGATGGGGTTGAAGCTCTTCTTTGCTGTCCTGGGGCAATGGGATGATCGGTCAAGGATTTCCCTTGCCTACAATAAAAAACAATAAAAATTGCAGCCTATAGATACTTAAAATAGCAGTTCTTCTTCCATTATCCTGCGCTTACGTAGTCGAAGATATTCCTTGTGATTTTAGCATTTGAGTTTCCACTTTAGTGAGTTTCTGGGGCCTCATCAATTGATTTTGTAATTGCTCCCTGTTTGGACTGTTTTGAATCACAGCTTGGCAAATTTGATATGACCTTTCCAAATTGATCTGTCCAGGAGGTGCGGAGCCCAAAGCACGTGGTTTCCCTGACTGATGAATAAGATAACAAGAAGTTCAGCATTGGATAAGAAAAACTAACCGACACAGTTCATATAACGCTTTAAAAAAATAATCACACAGAAAATAGCTAAAACTTAGTAATAAAAATATAAAAAGTGAATATAAAAGATAAATTGCATTCCATCACTTACACAAAGAGAGTTGTACATTAAATTAGAAAGAAAGTCAGTGAGTCATTAGAAATTCATGTGGTGGTAGGTATCGCTGGGAAGTCCAGCTCGCGATAAATAAAAGGCGATGCTTCAGGAATAAGAATAAATGAGAAGTAAAATAGTTTCATAGGGACAGAGTTTGAAACTTTTCATTCACAACAGTGGTGAATCTTTACAACGAAAATTCACAGAATTTAATAGATCATTAGAGAATAAAAAGGGAATCCATGAGAAACTTTTTAATTTTAGCACCGTTCATACAATCCCTTCGCATACCTGCTTAGGCTTTGGACGGGATTTAGAAGCATATTGAGCTCTAATGGCACACTGACCCGCAGTCGAGGATACACTACTAACCGCCACATTTGAAGAGTTGGTACTGCTAGTGACTACAGTACTACTTGCAGCAGCGGTCACTTTCTGCACTGCCGTTGTACTGGTAGGTTTGATCACCACAGTACTAGTAGCAGAAGTACTTACAGGAGTTTGATTTACAACAGAAACGGGCACGATTGGTACCATTCCTGTCGTAGGCTTCCCGACCCCAGGACTGGAAGTCCTAGAGACCATGACAGGTACCACGGTAGAATTAGTTACAGAAGTAACATTTTCCTTAGAAACTTGTACCGATGATACTCCTGTGGCCACAATGGGACTATCTTTTACTACGCTGTCAATAGTAGATACAAGAGCCAACACACTAGCATCGACATTCCCAGTCGTTGAAATCAAGTTGGATTCTGATGTTCCTGTTACCGTTGGCTTTTGACTGGAATTTGAACTACTTGTAGTAGCCACAGTTGGTATAATGTTAGTCTTAACTAATGGTAGGGATAAACTAATAGAAAAGTTTGCATTGGAGACCACAGTCGTAGTAGTTTTACTAGTGTTAGTTGAGATGGATTGCGGAGTTTCTGACACCGAAACAACTGCAGTAGATTTTCCTTTTTCCGCTTGGATTGCAACAGAGCTGGGTACGGTCGTCTTCGGAGTGGCTTTACCAGTAGTTGATGAGGTAGCAACAGTTGAAACTGCGGTTGACACTCTATTTTTATTTCCGGATGGAGTCTCACTCACAGATGGAGCCACCTTAACGGACATAATGGGAACCAAGTTTATGGATGACAATGGGGAAATAATAGCAGAGCTCTTTGTAGATGGAACAACACCGCTACTAGAAGACACTGCTTTGATCCCAGATACAGGAGTTATACGGCCACTAACAGGAGCGGTAGCTGCAGTAGATGTCGCCAAGCTCAATGTAACTACAGTCAAAGCTTTGGTACCAGACGTCTGAGAAACATTTTTAGATACAGAACATATAGAGCCTGACTTGATAGATATTGTGGAAGGTAAAGTGGAGCCTGATTTGGTAGATACTGTGGTAGCTCCAGAAGAGCTTGATTTGGTTGATATTGTGGTAGCTGCAATAGAACTGGGCTTGGTAGATACTGTGGTAGCTCCAGATGAGTTTGACTTGGTACATACTGAGGTAGCTGTGGTAGCTACAGAAGAGCTTACTTTGGTACATAGTGCGGTAGCTCCTGAAGAGCTTGATTTGGTAGATACTGTGGCAGCTGCAGAGGAGCTGGGTTTGGTAGGTACTGTGGTAGCTTCTGTGGAACTTGATTTAGCATTCACTGTGACTGTGGTAGCTACGGAACGATTCACGGTAGCAGTGGTGGAAGAGGTACCAGAAACAGTGGAAACTGGAGCACTAGAAGCTACCGTGCATTTTGTGCTGCTGCTGCTGGTACCGGTCACAATGGCTGTGCTAGCAGTTTTGGAGGGTGAACTGGTTGTTTTCATTAGCGATGATGTTGCAACAATATCAGAAGATTTGCCTCCTCCCGAAGTACTAGCAGCAACTCTAGTGGACGGAACCGTGGTTTTGGTCAAAAGCATTTGAGATGTTGCAGCAACTTTACAAGCTGCTTCATTTTTGGAAACCACCGGTTTAGCAGTTATTGTAAAATCAGAGCTTACTGTTAATGTTTTTGCTTGTTGGGCAGAAGTACTCACTGTTGGAGAGGATAAAGCAACAGACTTCGAGGGATCACATGGCTTTGAAACTGCTAAGCTTATGCTATGTCCACTATCTGCACAAGTAGTAATGTTTTTCCCAGCAGTTGTGGCAGGAACCAAACTTACTGTGGGTGGCAGTATGCTTTTGATTTCTGGAGGGACTTCCATACAACTAGGAATACTTTCTTGTCCTGGCTCAATTTTGTTTGGAGCTTTTGGCTGAGTATTCGTAGAGGCAGAAGTCTTACAGGATAGTTCCACAGATGTCGAATTCGCCACAGCTTCTAGCTCCAATTTCGTCTCTTTGGACAAAGGAAGATTTAAAATATGCTTCTTTGTTGAGTCAGCTGAGCTGGACGGAATTTCTTTAGGACACGCATTAACAGTTTTTGGAGCCACTACACTTGGAGAAGGGATTGGTTTAATTGTTACTTCTGGAAGTAAATTTTCTATTGAGACAGTTGTTTGTCCTTTGGAGTCTGTCACAGGGAATTCTGCAGAATCACTTTTAGTTCCTATAGATTTTGAAATCGCAGAACCAATGCTGGTATTCATTTTAGCTTCACATTTTAACGATGAACCAGATGAAATATTTTCGACGTCAGGTTTAGTATCTTCCTTAGATGCAATTTCAACTCTAGGAGCACTAGTGTTCGGTGGTGGATCAGCCTTCTTTTCAAGTTTGACTTGTTTAACACTAACAGTAGCTTCGCTTTTCACAGATATAGTATCACTAGGCTCAACAAAAGGTTGGGATACATTTGTAATTTTCACAGTAGTTTCCTTTCCCAAGTCAAACACCGGGGGTTTCGACTTTGTTTCCACAGTTTTGGTGTCCTCAAAGATTTTCTTAACTGCACCTGCCAAGTCTACTTTTGTCTCAAGCTCTGTTGTGACTACTTCCATGGGTGCAACCTTTATATTGTCTTTCCCAGCCTTGGGTTCATCGGAATAAGTGACTATGAATTAAAAAAAAAACAATTTTCAACATAATTATAACCTGATAACACATCTAACTGAATTGAGAGTCAAAGACGAATTTTCCATACCTGTCACATCAACTAGATTAGGAGAACATGTTGGAATGGGAGTAGTTTTAGCTTTTTTGGGTTCAGACACAGTGCCTGCTACAGCAGTAGGAGCCCCTCTTTTCACAACTGACGACGACAAGTTTTTCAAACTGGGAGTAAACCCAATAGTTCTCGCAGAAGTGGATTCTTCCTCTTCTTGCTCATCACTACTAGTAGCATCATCACATTCCACAACATAGTCTGCGTCATTCTCATCCTCCTCCTCCATTTCTTCATCCTCAATTTCATCGTCTTCAACCTCCTCCTCTTCTTCCACTTCTTCAGCGTCCACATCTTCGTCCACGTCGTCGTCTTCATCATCGGACATTGATAACGGCCGTAGTTTAGAATGAGAAGAAGTGTCAACTGTATCTGTCTTAGAATCCGTGATGTCATTCTCAGTGACTGATGATACTATAGGTGGCAAAGGAGATGGACGCCTGTTCGGAGATCTTAAATCGTGGTTATGCTGAGGAACTGACAGTGTGGATGATGTGGCAAGTGAACTTGTACTGGCAACAACTGATACGCTTGCGGAAGGGACAGTGGTGGACTTAGCAGTTTCACTAACACTGGATGTACAAGAAGTACTCGTAGTAGGTTTATTCAAACTTTGGTTTGACGGGACGGACGCGGCACCCAAAGATGATTTATCCCCCCATATAGGTTCAAAATGTTTAACCTGTGAGTTCATAGTTTTCAAAGCAAATATTCAATTTTGAAACTGAGTTGTTATGTTATATACCAAGCGTTTAACATACCTTCCAAGGATCTAATTTTTGTCTTTCTCTTTCAGATTCAGATCGGTTTTTCTGTCGTTGCTCTGGGGTGAATTCCCCATTGCCTAACTTTTCCGTCCATTCTTGACACGCTTTGTTGAAAAATTCATTATTTAAGGCTGTACTGCTCAACCTGCAAGATTAGGAAAGATTAATGAATTCATATGATCTAATATGAAAACTAAATAATTTATATAAATAAAAAATTACCTCGTATTTGACTCAGGTCCAGATACAGAATCGAATTCAGGTAGTAGTTGCATCAATTTAAATTGGTATAGAGGAGGCAACATGGAGAAGGTGTGCTTATTCAAAATGGCACGAAGGTTCACTTGAGTAAGGACTGATCCTGGGGTCTCAAGATCAATGCACCGTTCTTTCTTAGTTTGCTCTAGCTGCTCAGCAGTAGATAACTTTCTATTATGACGCTTTCTAGGGCGACCTGCCCCAAAGCCAGGTATGGATGCTAAAATATCCTTCATAGTTCGCTTTTTCACAGACGGTTGAGAACTCAACTGAGGATTTTTAGACCTTTCCAATGCTTCAGCTGCTTTTTCTGTAAACAATTTGAAAAGTATTATTTCATAATATTTCGTCAACCGCAAACCAGTTTAATTTACTAACAATTAAGTTACTTACGATTTTGCGCTTTAACCACGGTCCTTGTTCTGTACATAGTTGTCCCACTAGTTTTATTACTATCATTACTATTGCTGCTGCTACTTCCACTACTAGAAGCAGTAGTAGTGCTACCAACATTAGACACATTCACAGAAGCTACGCTTACACTCTCTTTTTTCCTTTGCCTTAAAGATTCTCTTCGGGTATTACTACTACTTGAAGAATTAGTATCTACCAAATTCGAAATAGTTTGAGATCGCAATTCAGGTTTTGCCAATTTGGTGCCACTAGGCAACGCAGATGACTTCAAATTTCCACTGTCACAACTTGTATGCACTCCTTCTTCACCGAAAACAGGTATAGGCACTAAGGCAGGTTTTCTCGGGAACCTCTGAGCACGAGATTGAGATTGGGCAGAAGAGTGGAAAGCGGGTGGTTGAAGTCTTCGCAAGACTGTCAGATTCCCAGGCTGTTTCAAGTGGTGTGGATCACTTCGAACATTAGAGAGATTCCGCTTTTCATGAGCCTCTTCGGATTCTTCTTCCGATAAAGTTGTTTCCAACATCATCATGGGATCTAGACGACTTTCACTTTCTTGGTGATGGTGACCAAGTTCAATGAATTTCGTGACAGTCGCTGCGGTATTTGTATACTGTCGGATTTGTAGTCCGCTTTTGTTACTATTCCCAGTGCTACTACTCACAGCAGTAATGAGTGCGGAACCGAACTCAGGACTAGGTTTTGCTGTCACAGGCACATTTGCTTGAGCTAGAGTAGACAAATGCCGAAGTTGTTGCAATTGAACATTGAGATTGCTACTATTGTTGACATTTGAGGTAAGGTTGAGACCGTCACGTCGATTCAGAGTAACACCAGACGTACTTGTCCCTAGTCTTGAAACAGGAACGGACGAAGGAGTGACAGTCACTGAATTCCCTATGCTCGTTATTGGGCCAGAATGGCTGGAAACTGCACTTGATGTGCTACTGCTGCTACTTGCAACAGGGGTTTTGATTTCGAAGATAGTTATTTCGCTTGAAATCGCACGGATGGACATTTTCACTTCTTCAGACAGTGAAGAAGATATCCCGGTGACGTCTGCAGCTTTGGGGTCCTCGGCAGACATTTTCACGTTGAATGTAGTCAAGTAAAGAAAACCTTAAGTGAGAAAATACGCCATACGATTATTATTATTATTTATTATCCATTTGCACCTAATTATTTAATTTTAACATTCTTGAATTTTAAAATTGAGATATAGCTTACTCTTTCACTACATTGTACCAGCATAAAGGGTTAAAGTCACACAAGTAACAGTAACGATCCTGTCCGTCACTGTTACTATCCTCTAAGGGTTTATCTCATCACATTACGAATTTTGAACTCACGTCACACAACATTGTCATCTTTTGATCTGTTCAACAATCCAATAATTAATGAAGACATAAAATTACTTCTTTCGCTATTGTTATTACTATTATTTCAACACAAGTATGCAAACCTAAAATCAAGAAATAAATTAACAATAAATCCGGAGGCTGCTAAAAAACTGAAACTAAATTTTTAAATCATACTCCAACAAGAAAATTGAACATCTCCCGATTAAGTTAAACACTTGAACTGGAAAAACATAATTACTAATTACTCAACAGACGATTGACTTTAATAAACGGAAACGTACCAATTTTTTTCACAATTAATTGCAAGTAAATTACAAATTAATCCCCCTATACCAGTCAAATCGATTTTATATTTTTACAAATATCCGTCAGTCGTGAAACTTAAACTGAAGTATTCATTGCTTATATTTTTGTATGGTTGTGTTTTCAATTCAACATACTCACTTTGCTCCATAACTATGCTATATATGCTAACCTTATCATAGTACTTTTGTACTTACTTACTTTTGCTTGCGCGTATAAAGTAGTAGTGTAGAACATAAAGCAGTATATTTTGCTTTATAAAATTCTTTGGGGGACGGCATACGGAAATATATTATATATCGTTATAGCGCAGCAATGGACTGGAACTTGTTTCTATAAGGTTGAAATGACTTATACACCAAAAAACGTATACGTCGTCAACGTCGTCTGGCAAGTATGTAGAAATCGAATAATAAGTTCGTGCCCTGACGCCTAGCTCTTTGTTTTAACTCCATATTAGATTGTTCATTAACTAAGAAAAGAAATATGAGAATACATTTTCTGGTGAAAAATAAAGGGGAGAGGAGAATTTTTGCACTTTATTCCATTGATGATGGATGAAAAGAAAATTATTGGAATTTGAAGGCCTTGGGGACGAGGGGTACTAAAGCGATGCAATTTTTGAAGCGTTTTATAGCAATTATGCGGATGGATGAAAGTTTAAGATTAGCATCAAGAAATAGGTCAAGTTGTCAAGTTATCATGCAGTTGTAGACAGATTTCCGAATTCGTACAATTGCTTTGATCGCTTATTTCGAAAAGGGCGTCTGGTTGGTATGATAATTACGGATAAATCAGAGTTGAACAATGGTTGTGTTGTGGCATACATTATTCATACATTATTTTGTGTCTGTTGTAGCAGCTTTTATTCAAGTCTTAGCATGCATTTTGAATAGTTTTGATAAGGTACAAAATTTGTCTAGGAATTTAGTATTTCTATAATCTTAAACTAAAAATGTATTATTCATACTATCTAACTATTCCTAAAAGTTTAAAATGAGCAAACAAAACAGTACAATAATGCGGCTGTTATGTAGTTCGTTAGTAGAAACCTTTTGGCTTGGCAGTGAAAAGTTTATCGTTATAGTTTTATTTATGAAATTAACAATCATAATATTTTTCAAATCTAAATATGTTAGATAGAACTACAATTCTAGAACTGTTTGTAATGTATTGCACAATTATACGACTTCATAGTCCAATCTGCATATAATAGTGATAATTTGGACTTCAAAATTCTCTTGGTAAATGATGCAAAGACTCTCTTGCTCGTTCACTACACTGGTAATTTTAAAATCAGCAGGTTGGTGTATTTTTTCCAAACTAACTTAAAATGAACCCACAATATAATTTCTTGTTCTAGATAAATAAGTACACCTGAAATAACACTACAAAGAACATGTACTGACATAATCAATGACAAGATTAATCGGTAGGCAGTCATATGCAAAAACCTGGCAACAATAATAACTGACTTAGTTTGTTGGACAGCTATGCATTCCCACAGTCCCAACTATCTTATCGTGTGTAAACAATAATCTTCGCCTTTCAATTTGGAAATCTTTCATACAGCCCACATACTGCTCTGTTGTTAAAAGTCCAGGAACATTTCTGGGATCCGGATGACCTCCTACATAAAGTGGATGCTTCGTATTCGTTGTGTCTTTTCCTGCTGCCCCAATCCCAGGACTGGAATACGTATTATCCAGAGCAAGAGTAACAACATTCTTCGATTTGGACACTACACACGCAAAATTAAAAAAACATGATGTTTTCAGATAAAAAAAATGACGTATTATCGTTTTCCAAAGCAAAAGTAAAGTTTTTCATCTGTATACCAATACCAATGCTCCCGACTCCCGACCTCCTAAACTTACATAATGAGAAGCCGGAAGCACTGCCTTACACATGTAAAAATTTCGGTGCATGTATATGCGTTTTTATGATCTGTCCGTACCTCGTATAGTATGCCACTGTCCATCACAGAGATCGTATGGTTGTTTCGAAAAGCTGCTGTACAACTCTCCTTTACCATTGTCAACAGTGAATCGAATGGTTCCATTTATCATTTGCAACACCATATAGTCAATGTCTCCATGCACTGCTACAAGAATTCCTGACGGATGACGTGGTTTGATACTCATAGACATTTTGATATTCCTTCCAACCATAAAACGATTATCTACGAACATAAAAAAGTATGGTATTTTTTGACACGGAACCTTAGTGTTTACACTTTTGTATTACATAGCGTTTGAAAATACTTACGCAAAGCCAGGAATCCAGAATTAGGATAGAAAAAGAACCCACGTTCAAATTGATCGGAACATATTTGAACAGAAAAGATTCCTTGCGGTTCAGGGACTCTATTTTTAATTTGGAAATTTCTCAAGCAGCCCCGGAACGGCGACTTCATAAATAAGAGTTTACGCTGAGTCATTTTAAAATTCCATTCATTTTCAGGTAGTCCACCAACGTAGACCAGATTGCCCGCATTAATATTAGAAGTGCCTCCTGAAGAATTCCCAGTAGCCATTAATAAACCATCCACAATCAATTCACCAGTTACCAGATACCGTTTAAAGTTCACGCTGTGCCATTTTGAATCATTGAACATCTGCGTAGAGTTTAGGAAAGCAGGACCTGAACCCGAGTCAAAAGCAAAATGCAACAATCCATGTCTTAAGAATAAAGCCATGAAATCAATCTTGTCATATTCTGTCCACATGAAAATCAATCCATTAGGTTCAGATGTTCTGAAGTCGATAGAGTACTCAGATCTGCTCCCATCATCAATTGGTTGAATGAATTCCATTCGGGAACTTCTGTCAAAGTTTCCAAACATGGCCCCGTCCACCAATGATACCTGCTGAGTCTTTTCTGGTTTTTGTCGGTATGGTAAGTTACATTTCTCAAATGGAGGAGGAGGTTTTTCTTCATCCATGATTGGAATTTTTCGAGGCCGTTCTGTAGTGGTAGTTGTAGATGTAGTAGTGGCCTTGGGTAGCTGTTTCATTTCATCCTTGCCGTCATCAATATTTTCCCTTCCGTACTCGTCCTTTGTATCCTCATCTGTCATTTTATAGTCCACTTCATTTTCCTCTGTTTCATATTCATCGAAGAAGTCCTTGTCATCTGGTTTTGGAATGGTTCGTGAAGAGCCAATATCAACGTTGTTAAATGCATCCAGTTCTTGCTCATTTAAGCAAGTAGGATTCAAACTAGACTCTTTGGCTACAGCGTCTGAGAAATCTACGCGTTTCCCGTTGATTGTTATGTCACCCATGCAGCCTTTAAATGGTGAATCTGCCACAGTGTTTTCCATACTTAAGGGATACGCATCTGGGCGGCCACCGAAAAACAGAATGGATCCGGGAGTGTTGATAAGCACTGGTCCAGCCTTATCCACTTTGCTAAAAATTTAACAAAATAGTTACTATCTGAAAAGCTTTAGCTATTTCTCATCTTTTTTGCTTGTAGATACGTAATTTCACTCACGAAAATTCAGACTGATCATCAATGTTCACAAATAGTGCATCTTTACTTCTTGTAACAGTAACTACATGCCATTTTCCATCATTCAAAGGATCAGTTTTCACATAAGTGCCACCAGGTTCAGTTTTAACATGAAGAGATCCTTCAGCCATGGACACTGACAAGAAATTGTCATTGTCCGAGTCAGCGCCGTAAAATAAAAGCCCGTGCGTATCATTTCCTCGAAATTTGAAATTAAGCTCAAACGTTTCATCCCGATCTATGACTTGTGGACCTTGAGTTAAATTTTTTTATAAGCATGTATTTTTTCATCTGTTGGAGCAATTTCATAAATTCTGGTTTCGTTATAGAAAAATATATATATTTACCAGAAACTGGGGCATCAGCAGCGTCAACTTGAATATAACCATTGCCTGAGAATGTAGCGATAGACGGGGCAAAGTAAGACGCTGGACATCCCACAATAGTTGACCGTGTTTCCACTGCTTCTGTGAGATCCAATGGTCGCCTTTCTACTAAAACATCTTCAATACAGCCTTCAAAGTCTTTATTGGTTACTTCAGAATATGAATGCTTCCCTGGATAACCTCCAAAGTACACGAAATCAGAAACTGAGAGTGCATATTGTTTGCCAGGACTCATCGCAGATCCTTCATCCCGGCCGTCCACTCTTAAAATACTTCTCTGGCGCTGCCGAACCTGTTCATTGAATAAAATTACCATGAAACTTTTTTTTGCTAAATACCAATCAATTATCACCTATTTAAGAGAAAAGCTGAATAACATAACTTACGGCATCAACCCTATGCCATTCTCCGTCATTAAACCTGCCTTGCGATGCAATTTTAGCAGTGCCAGCACCCAAGTTATATTGAAAAACAACATTTCCAGAGACAATTTCAATCGACATGAACTTGCGTCCCTTTCCAGCAAGGAATAGGAGACCATTTTTAGCTCTCGTTTTGAACTTAAATGCAATATCCGACTGCTCTTTAATAGGAAATTGGCGACTGTTAACAATTGCATAGCCGTTTCCTTGAAATCTTAATCCAGTTTCTGGCTTCAAATTTACAAATCGGTCCCTAAAATGTTCAAAATGAAATTTAAAGCTCCATAAAATATACTTTACGAGTTAAATTAACTCATCTTCAGTACTTTTCAAGAGCTGGAGCCACATTTTCGGCATCTTTGAAATTCCACAATCCAACTTTTTCCCCTCCAATGGTCAGTTCTTCCACGTTGCCCCTGTAAGTGGACGATTTTACCGGCACTCCAGATTCACCTGGAGGAAGTCCTCCCAGATATAATTTGGAAGAATTTTTATCTACATTGAATAACGACTTTGTGCCAGGTAAATAGTCTTCCTTCACAGTTTCTCTGCTATTTCCATGCTGGTCTTCTTCTTCAATCACGAATTTAACTGTTTTCCCTGCACGATTCACTGAGGCTTTGTACCACCGATCATCCGCAACAAACTTTTCATTCATGATTCGTTGAGGACCGGATCCCAAATCCATTGTCAGAACTGGATATCCATTCTCCACTTCCAATGCCATAAAGTCAGTCTAAAAAAATGTACAGTTCTTTGTTTATGAATTCAGATAAGATTTTTATTGCGATAAAAGTCAAATATTTTTCATATCATTACCTCTTTTCTGCCAGGTTCATTGCCTAAATACACTAGTAATCCATCTGGCTCCTGTGTCTTAAAATGGAGCGACATTTGAGTATCTTTCTGTTGATTGTCTAAAGATCCAGGATTTTCTAACTGCAAATACGAAGAATCTTGCAAGTTCATTCCTACAGGTATACGATTGGCTTGCTCCCTTGCAGCAGCTATTTGCGCTTTCAGTTCTGCAATCTTTTCCGCCATTTCACTTTTCTTTTCCTCAAATTCTGGTTGCTTTGATTCCAAATTTCCAGTAATTGCAGATGACAATGGAACTGAATCTTTGGCTTGGTTCACTGAAATAAAACGCATTCAGAGTTTACTTGCAGTTCTAGATGTTTTAAATCAAGATGAATCTATACAACTCCATACATTGGTTATCAGTAAGTTCCACTCCTTTGTTCATGTCATTCACGGTGACTCTTAACTGACGAGCATTACTGCTTTGCTGAGGCAGCCTGTCCAAAATGTCCTCCACAGCATTTTCTGCTTCAATAGCTGTCTCAATGGCATTGGTTGACACTTCTTCCGATTTCTTGACATCGTCCAAGCTTTTTCGTGGAAATGCTTCGTCAACATCTCTGTAAATAGTCGGTTTTGTCAATGTCTAGTCCACATTTTATGCGATCATTATAACTACACGTAAAGTAATAATTTACGCGTTGAAAGCTTCCAAGAACTCTCCCGTGTCGGCATTGAGACCATCAATTCTATCAATAGCCATTTTTGCATCCTTCAAAGGAATTTTCAATTCCACTTCGACCTGTTTCAGAGAGTCTCCAGCCAATATGAGCAAATTCTGAGATGGTTCCATAGCTCTATTTGCTTCATCGGTAAGCCCACTCGTCTGAAAATATATTAGGGGTAAGGTGAGATTACTTGAATTTTCGAAACGGAATTTAAATACAACATTTTAAATATTTTATTACAATCAATGTAGCATTTTCTGCGTTATTTTTAGCCTTTTCCGCAGAATTCATGGCATCATCAAGTGCATCAGCAATATTTTGATAAGCAGTTCCAGCAGCAACTGCATTTTCAGACACAATCCTAGTTTCTCCCAGCATACGATCTAATCTATCAGCTTCCATTTTTAACGTTGTCGCATGACGTTGACTCACAGGAATTGTATCTCTGTTATTTTGCAACTCATTTTGTAAAGTCTCAAGATTTTGGCTTAGAGGCTCTTTCATTTCTTTGACACTGGATAGCACAGATTCTAAAAAAATTAATGAGAACTCAAAAATAATTTTCTTCAGAATTCTGAAAAGCTAAAACAGTGTATTCGTATTACCCAAGCCGATGTATGCATTATCAAGTTCGTCAATAATGTTCGGGGTTTCCGAGTTTCCCTTTGATGCAGCATCAGCATTCATCACCATTTCCTTAGTGAGGTTTTTAAGAATGTCCAGCTTGGATGGAAATTTATTGCCCCTGCAGTAGGAACAGTATTACATTTTGATACTATATCGAATACTATTCAATTTAAGCTGTAGTTCTAACCTTATTTGATTTGCTATTTTATTAGCTTCAATTGAAGTATCCATGCTGTTATCTATCTGAGTGAATAGGTCTTGTATTTTGTTTTTGATATCATCAATTCGTTTTCGTTTTTTATCCAATTCCTTGTTTAAAGAATTCAGAGGCTTGACAAATTTCTTGATATCTTTCAAAACTGCAGTTGCACTAGCATTTTCTGCTTTCGCTTCACTAGGATCAAATTCCACTTTCTGCATGACTTCTATCAACGCTTCTGCTTCAGCACGTGCAGCATCTGCTTGGGGGCTTGATACAGCTGAAAGGTATTGCACGAGACATGAAGTGCACAGAGTCTACAAAAATTTGGGCTTACTCCGCCGTAGGAAAAGAAACTTACGACTTTCTTCAGCTAGTAGGCCTTCCATCAAATCCTTGGTTTCAAATACAGCGGTGCGAGATTTTGCAACTGATTCCTGTACTTTAGATTCCACTTCAAAGGATTTCTCCCTTAATTTAGCCACATGTTTCTGTTTTCCTTTCAAACTGTCTTCAATTACTTCCGCCTAATTAGAAGCCATTGTAATTCAATTATTATTCTGCATTTTTTAACATATCTATTTGCCAGCAAAATTGTTAATTTATTTACTTGCTGTCTATAAGAAGTCGCTTCAGATTCCAATGCAAGCACATCTTCATAAAATGGATTTATATCTACAGTTGTTGGATCAAGGAGCCGCACTTCTGACTCGAGATCATTTGCCGTTTGGTTAAAGTATGCCAGTTTTTGGGTCGTGAAATAGCTGACAGCAACAGACTGTGGAGTAAAAATAAATTATCTTTCAGTTCCATAGCGAGCTATATTTTCAATAAGTAAGTGCATTTAGTTAAAAAATCGTTCCCACCTCAAAATCATCTTTCACTGGATCCAACATGGCGGCCAAGGCGTCCGTTTCGTCCAGTAATTGATGCTGACAATTGTCACATCCTTGACATCCTCGATCTTCAATGAGAACCCATCGGTGGGGACAGCTATCACAATTTTTGCCAACCACACCAGGTAAGCACGAACATTGACCATTCGCAGGATTGCATCCCACACCGATTGCATATTCTTGATTACATTCACAAGCTGAAATTGTAAAAGAAATATGCTTTAAGTTAGTATGCTAATTCGCGAATTCGTGTGTCAGTAATATTGCACTTGCTTCAAAAAACCAAGTAGCTTTGAAATGATACATTAAAATGTAAGTACTGTACCTTGACACCCATCCGACGTATAATTCCAGTATCCAGGTGCGCACCTATCACATCTTCGACCAGTTGTGCCCTTTTTGCAAGGACATTGGCCAGTAGCATCTTCACATTGAGAATAGGAGGATGCAATATCACAATCACACGGTCTACATCCACCCCCGTCACATAAAGACAGCCCCCAATGATCTGGCGCACATTTGTCACAATCCAGGCCCATCACGTTATTCAGACAATGACAATCTCCACTAGCTGGATCACAGTCTAATGTCCCACATTCATGACATGAACAAGTTTTGCAATCCTTGGACAATATGGCGTCTCCATAATATCCTCGTGCACAAAGATTGCATGCAGGACCTCCAGTATTGTTCATGCATTGTAGACAAGCTCCAGTGACTGTATCGCAGGATTGAGGATCGTTCACATCAATATTTCCGGAGCATTCACATGGTTTACAGGTTTCACCTAATGTAGAACAGTACATAGCGATTTAATGTCATTCCGAAAACGATATTACCGTGCTATTAGACGTTTAGATACTTAACTATAACATACCAGGAGATTCAGGATTTCCAAAATATCCAGGTCCACAGGCTTCACAACGGGGTCCAATATAGGGCTCTTTGCATTGACAGCTGATTTGCCGGCCGTCGAAGGATAAATCACAACTGGTAGCAAAACTGCGGGAAAAAATGATGCATGATGATAGTCTAGTCAACAAATCTTTAAATGTATTTTCCTTCATTTACTCACTTGTTAGACGGTACAGGTAAAGGACAAGCGCAAATGAGGCAATCATAAGGTGTGCCCAATCTAGCATCCCCATGATATCCTTCCGCACACATTTCACAATGATCTCCCACAGTATTGTGATCGCAATCAAGGCACACACCACTGACTGGATCACACCGATCTGAATGACCATTACATTGACATGGGACACAAAAGCCACCGAATGGTCCAGCTGGAGATCTAAAATAGCCGGGGGAGCATTCCTCACAAGATAAACCACGATAATTGGGTGGACATTGACAATGTTCTACAGTCAAGGCTTTCTCTCCAGATGAGTCAAATGAAGTGTCCTCCTTAGCAACTTGGAGTTGGAACTCATTCAATCTAGTTACAAAACGTTTATTTTTAAATAATGTATTTTTTCAGATTTTGTAATATGACTGAAATTGTGAAAAAGCTAACAGAGGCTCAAAAGAATCCTTCCAATAGCCCGCCCGAACATAAATTCCGGTAAGTGTTTTAAGGGCAGTCATGATTTGCTCTCTTGTAGCCGTAATTAGGCCTCCTGTAGCACTTGGTGCTACAAAATTTTCTTCAATCAGTTGAAGTTTCATCTTCATTGCATTATTTCCATCCAGATCTGTCACCGCATAATGCATTAGACGAATAGTGTGATCGTAAGGTGGAAGCGCTCTACCTTCGATTATGACGTCTGGTGCAGTATATGTTTCCCGCACTGAAAAATTGAGTTGCAATTTTTGATTCTAGGTTTTGTAAAATTTTAGCACAAACCTCCAAGTTAAGAGAAGGTACAAGTATATTTTTACCGCTATCATCTGCTGCACGAGATACCACAATATAGTCCAAATTTCCTCCATAGGAAGTTAAAAACGACCCTTCAAGTGAAGCCTTGAAATACAGTGCAGTACTATCATTCCCCATAGGTACATTTTCATACATAATTCGAATAGGCACAAATCCATCAAAGCCCTCATCTTCTTCATTTTGATATGCAACTTCCACAGGGATTTGTGGAAATGTTGGAGCCTGCATGGGATTTACTACAGCGCCAGACCAGACTGGAAAACTTGCTCCGATCTTGGTCCATGTTAAATCTGTAGATATGCAACGAGCTGTTTTTCCAAAACAGAAACAGTCAGTGCATCCATCAGGGTTTTCTTGTTGCAAATTAAAACTGCCTTCTTCACACTGATCACATCCTCTTCCTACCACATTGGGCTTGCAGAAACATACTGCAGTTTCCTATTATTACATGTAAAATAACATGAAGAGCTTTTCAACAAAATTATCTTTGTGGTTTGCGGCAGTGTTCTCACTTGATCACAAATTTCGTTTGTAGTTCCTCGGATATCACATTTGCACCCTTGGCAGTATGGGAACGCCCAATAACCTGCTTTACAGCGGTTGCAAGTTCGTCCAACGACATTTGGTTTACATCTACAGACAGTAAAGTTAATATCTTATAGTTTTCAGTACTTTTGTAACACATTTGTGGAAATATTTAAATGTGCATTACGTGCAACTTCCATTCAAAAGATCGCATTGTAAGTCTCCATCTAAAGTCCCCAAAGGTGAGCAGCCACACTCTTCACAACCAATGTATGAGTCAAAGCCATAAGTGAATGGTGCACAATTGTCGCACTTTTCCCCAATTACTCTATCAGGGCAAATACATGCTCCTAAATGGGTGAGTGTATATTTCAGTTTAGACGATTATGAGAGTTGCATGCAGAATTTTTAATTAACTATAGGACTTAATTATAAGTCTTTTATTATACCATTGACAGGGTCACACAAATTCGAGGCTGGACAATTGCATGGCTTACAATTTGGAAATCCATAATATCCAGTTTCGCATCGCTCACACCGACGCCCAATCACATTATCCTTGCAATCACACTGTCCTCCGAATTGTTCACATGAGAAACTTTTAGAACCATCAAAATCACATTGACAAGGCAAGGCTCCATTATTATAATCAGATGTGAGGGAGAATACAGCGTTTTTGCAAAATTCTATAATACAATACATTATTTACAACGATTAACCTGACATGGCTCGCTATATCTATAATTCAAATCTTTAGATAATGTGGAGACTATATTTAGATTTTATAAAGACTGAGCTAAGGAGCATACCTGAAGTGTCACTTCCAAGATGAAAATGATCTTGGCCACATTCTGCAATGAATTTAGAAGTTTTGTCCAACGGTCTTGGTTGTAAATGCTTTTCTAATTGCCTGTTATCTTCATACACAGCAGGTACAGCAAGTACGTAGTCAACCCATACTTTCTTGGGAGATTTCAAAGTGAGAAAAAAATCGTCTTCGATAAAGAATTTAGAATTGTCATCATTTTGGGCCACAACCGCTCTGCAGCCAGAAACTGATGGGCAATGCAACATTGGAACTTGGGCAATATAATGTTGACCATTTTCAATGACAACTTCCATTAAAAAGTCTATTGAAAGGACAATTTTGCATTAATATAATGTATTTTGTAACGTCATAATTTTGTAGTAAACAAGCATGCCTGGGTTGTCTGGCTGGTGATAGTGAACTAAAATGGTGTAATATCCTGATGTAGGTACCATTCCTTTAATGCTTAAACTTCGATTGCGATCATCCAGGACCACAAGTTTTGCATCACCTACACTTTTAGGCATTTCATCTACATCCACTATTCTTTCAGGACTATCTACTTCAGCCTCAACCTAATTACCAAATTATTCAAATTATTAAAAATTTCCGTAAACAATTTTCTTGCTGTCTGGATATTATTATTGTAACCTTCGTAGATTCTGGAGGATAGCCATATCCAGTGTCAGTACACTTGCCATCTTTCATGATACAATATTCTTTAGGGTGAATATAATCCAACGACCATTTTCCTAGCGGCACAGCAGAAATGGATTCCAACGCGATAGTGTCCACATTATTTTCAGCCGTCTGCAATTATTTCACATGCACATTTATTTTTTCCAAAATAGACATTTTACAAAAAAGGATGGGATGGACACAAGCAAACCTCAATGACTACATCAATTGAGCTTTGACCAAATCTGAAAATGACAACTTCTCCATCTTCAGTGGTAACCACAGAACGACATGGAGTCGCATACTTGCAATTATAAATCGTTGCCTCTCCTTTTGTCATTCCTTTGGGAGATTTAGCATCGACCATTAACTTGGTCAAATTAGATCCTCTTGGTGTGTAATATTCCAAAACCAATGCGTATCTACCACCTTTTGTAACTGGAAGAGCAAAATTTAACTTCTTCTGACGTGGACTCAATACTACCATTTTATCCACATCGATTTCCAAAGCATTCAAAACCTGTTAGCATGTCAATCAGCTAAATAGTATTCTTGTAGAGTACAATCAGTTATTCAAAGCAGAGAAGTTTTAATCTTACATCTTTGTTTTCAAAGTAAGCGGTAGGAATCCCCCCATCATCAAAAAATCCATCTGTACCAAACACTTTATCAAATTGTTGAATACTTGGATATGCCAATTTAATGCAAGGATCAGGCATGATTTTGTTTCCTCTTGCCGTTGAATTAATAACACATGGTTCATTCACTTTGTCTTGTAGGATAGATCCTTCATAATATGCAGCTGGTAAGAGTGTAAAGTAATCCTGAAAAATATGCACGTGGACATTAAAGCACGGTAAAATCAATGAAGCTATATATTTAATTTAAGACTTCAAAAAAAACATCACGGCTACTCACAATAAGAACAAAATTGTCACTGTGAAGTGCGAAATTCCACCGCCCTGGATTCAGTACAAAAGGAGAAGGCACATTTCCAGTAGATACAGTGACAAAACCAGAGCCAGGTTCCAGTTTAACTTTATACTTTTGCTCCACATCCACCGTATTGTCGGGAGTGGCTATGATTTCCGCACTCACAGTATGATCTCCAGGATTTAAATATCTTATTACAACACGATACAGAGAAGATTTTTCTATATCCACTGTGTGGTTTGTGATGGGCTACAAGACCAATGAAAACATTACTGGAACTGCGATAAGTTACAAAATTTTAAGAAAAAGTACTCAGCTATTCCAAATTAAGCAGTCACCTGTAATTGATTATAGATTGCATAGCCTCTCCATGAATAGCCTGGAAATGTTTCCGCATCGTAACCAATACGCAAGGGCCCACCAGAGGGTGTAACTCCTTCTTCGGCTTCGTACTGAAATTGATACAGAGTCGGATAATAATGTGTTTGCAAAGCACTAGTGCAAGTTCTTCCGTCAATACGTGGATGGCATGGGCATTGTCCAGTGACTTTGTCACAAATATTACTAACAGATCCACCGACATCACAACCGCAATCTTATTTTTGCCAAAAAACAAGAGACTTGATTATTATTGGAAGAGAAGATTAAAAAATACAAGACGAAGCTAACAAGTTTGCATACCTGAGCAGCCCAACAGGTTTACTGCTGTTAGGTTAAAATACCCATTCTGACATTCCTCACACTGGCGACTGAATACATTGGGTTTGCATGGACATTGCCCACCTTTTCCTTCGCAAACTTGTACGCCTCCAAGAACTCCAGGTATATGACATTCACAATCTAAATCATAAACGCAGTTTTCATCAAATGAAAATCAATTTGAAAGTACTGATTCATTTTAATGTAATACATATAGTAACTTTGAAGTAAAAGAAATGAACGAAAACACGTTGCTACCATAATCTTACCTTGACATCCCTTTGGATTATATTCTTGCAAGTTCCAAAACAAATTTTTACATTCATTACAAATCCTTCCAGTGACTCTTTCTTTGCATTGACACAGTTCACCAGGTGGAGAATCTCCACATCCTCTGAATGTCTCCAAAACGCCAGCAGGATCACAGTTGCATTCTGAAGTTTCCCCAAGTCATCATTAAACCGTATCAAGCAGTTTACTCATACAATTCATTCAATAATTGCAGTCAACAATACCTTCACATGCTGGGAAATTGTAAAATCCCTGTTTACAGCTTTCACATCGAAGTTCATCAAAGTTAGGTTTGCATTGACATTTGCCTTCGTCGTCGCACGATACCCCCATAGATCCATCAACATTACACATGCAAGCTACAGGCCATTGGAAAATAATTTTGTTCAGTGAATTACGAAATAAATATTTCAGTCAGTCAGTAAACAACTCTTAGTACTTACAAAGACATTCAGGGAACTGGTAGTATCCTGGAGTGCACTGATCGCACGTTCGTCCAGAGAAGTTAGGTAAACATGGACATTTCCCTGTCGCATCACACACAGTGCTTGCACTACCTACCGTACTGCAATTACAGGGACGACAATCCGGGTATCCGAAATAACCAGGAACACATTGGTCACACCGTGTGCCACCGTATCCTTCTTTGCATAGACAATCTCCTGATGTTTTGTCACAAATTCCCTTACTGGTACCTTTGATGTCACAGCTACAGTCTGTAGATGCAATGAAAAACCTTCAATAGTTAGCTAGAATAACAAAATTTATTTAAATGGAATGCATTGAATTCATATTCATTACTTACAAGTACAGGTGGGGAAATCGAAATATCCATCTTCGCATTCGCTACACTTTCTGCCGCCATATTTGTTTCCACATTCACATTGACCGCCTTGTGGATCACAAACGGGTGAAACGGATGAAATGTCTTCACATTCGCAAGCTAAGAGATTTAAATAAAATAATTCGACAAATAGAAAATAAGATTCATTTTACAATACATTATAGTTAAAGAAATTCTCAAATGAAAATAACTTCACTAGCCTGTGCAATTAGGGAAATCATAGAATCCTTCCGCACAACGATCACAGTTTTTCCCAGCAAAATTTTGGTGACATGGACATTGCCCACCTCCCACTTCACAAACTTCCCCTCTTGTTCCATTGATATGACAATCACAAGCTTTGCATTCAGGAAAGTTGTAGTATCCAACATTGCAAGAATCACAATCAGGAGAAGTGAACCGCTCCTTGCACAAACATTTTCCTGAGCCATCCGCACAGTCCCCAGTAGAATAGTAATTGTCGCACTGGCATTCTACAAAAATTCATACCATTTCATAAAACATATTTCACAATTGAGTCATATTTTTAGTACGATAATAATCTTGCGGTGGAAAAAGGATTATCTCAGATCTTTGGTAATTTGGGAGTTTTTTTGCTTGCGAAGAAACAAATATGTTTCTAAAGCTTAATAAAACTAACAAAGAGGAAATTTTGACATTTTTCATTA
>Ga0210040_10002375_pt1 | contig 26645 bp, 15 predicted proteins | sample CryGeyCG12114_NA_FD_185462 | JGI IMG/M metagenome (GOLD analysis project Ga0210040, IMG submission 185462) | Groundwater microbial communities from aquifer - Crystal Geyser CG19_WC_8/21/14_NA (SPAdes) (version 2) | ecosystem: Environmental > Aquatic > Deep subsurface > Groundwater | place: USA... | reverse complement strand
TTGGGCACACCGTAAGCATGGCTCATACTCATACAGCCCAGACCTACGGCCGAAAGCTGCTCATTATTGCCAAATTTTCTGTATTTCATGTGAGTAATTTTATTAATTAAATAAAAAAGACGATAAATATAATTACCGTTTTAAACTTGAGCTTGATACTTATTCATTTAGCAAAATACTAACAGCTAATTGCTATCAGCTAACTGCTAAAAGCCAAAATCACGGTTGCAACCGGTTGGCGAAAAAAGCCATCGTGGTGGCCCAGGCTTCTTTGGCAGCCAACGGATGATAACTCCCCCTTTCATCGCAGTGAAAACCGTGATCGGCATAAGAGATAACCGTGTTGATATAATCTTTTCCGGCGGCCTTTACGGCATTAATAATGGTATCAATTTTTTCCTGCGGAATATGTTTATCCTGGCCGCCCCAGAAAAACAAATGCGGCGCGTGCATGTTCACCGCTTCGTTGGCTAATGTATCCAGCCCGCCGCCGTAATACGATACAGCTGCGGCTAATGGTAATACGGTATTCGCCACAAATGAAACCCGTCCGCCCAGGCAAAAGCCGATACTACCGGTTTTTTCGTGGTTTATATTTTCCTGTTGCTGCAGCCACGCATAAGCAGCCTTTAAATCAGCGGCCAGCCCTTCTTTGGTGATAGCCTGGTAGTGGGGAATCGCCGCCGCAAAATTGTTATAGTCGATTTCTATGCGTTTGGCGGTACGATGGAACAAGTCGGGCGCTATTACGGCGTAACCTTCCTGGCAAAGGCGCTCCGCTATATTCCGGATATGGTTGTTTACTCCAAAAGCTTCCTGTAGCAGAATAATGGCTGGAAAAGCTTCTTTACCTTCCGGAAAAGCAATGTACGCATCCATTTCGGTATCGTCGGCAACTGGAAGCGTTATAAAATCATGGTTATTCATGTTGTAGTTTAAGTTGTTTAAATATTTTTTTCAGCAGGCTATGTCCACGTTACACACTGTCTTCCGAAGTTCCTATAGCCTAAAACTTCCGTCAGTTCTGCAATAACTAATCTTGTCGCAACCGTTTCTCGGGTATTAACCTATTTTGGTAAAACGGATTTAGTAAACCAGCAGCGTTTAACATTTCTCCGTGTATTTGGATCTGCTTTCAGTATTAAACTGTGCTTGCAGCTATACTGTTTCTAGGAATAAGATTGCACCAGTGTAGTCAGTTCTTCCTGCACCGATTGGGTAGCATCGGCATTATACCATGCGTGTACTTTGGGAATGAGTTCCTTCAGGGTTAGGCCTTCATCTTTCCACTGCTTCATCAGGGTTTGTAAACTGGCCGGCCGTGGCCCCCAGGTGCCTAGTTCCTGCAAACTCTCGCTCAAAACAATTAGTTTAGGTATAGAACGGCCACCGTCGGTGAGGTGAGCATCCATTAATTCCAGATTACTATCCCGCAGTAACAGGCGCAGCTTTACTTTTTCCGGCATCGCTTTTTCAATGGCTGCCAGCATAGGCACATTAAAAGCCGCATCACCGCACCAACCTTCCGTAAGTACCAGCCAGATAGCAGGAGGCGCTGCCTGCAACGTAGCTTTCAGATGGTCAGTAACTTGGTAGGCAGAATCAAACTGATCCATCAGCGTTACATTCTTTTGGGTGTGCGGCCGCATTTTTTCGGCATTCTCATCTTTAGGAGGCTGGGCCATTTCGTGGTTGAGGTGCTGCCGGTAAGCGCTATAGGTAAAGGCATTATTTATAAGTTCTTGGTTATAGGAGAAGCCCATAGTTAAAAGTTATTTATGGATAAATTACATGCACATCTTTTGCAAAGTCAGTTGTTTTCAACTCCCCCCTTTAACGCACAATAAATTATCAAGGTAAGTGTATAGTTATTATTAAGTGAAACTATCTTTATTATTCAATCATCAGAAGGTATTTTACTTGGCAATTTTACTTCTCCTTTCAGCGCTTAGTATTGGCCCGGCACTGGTAAAATTACCGGATCGCCCGTAGGTTTAAATAAATGCTGCTCTTTCAGGAACTGGTGCCATTCATAAGCTACTTTTACCACCGGATAGATGATATAAACTATTTTTTTTCATCAGAAGTTTAGCCGAATGCATTGGAAAAGCTATTGTGAAAGGTGCTTTGCCTGTAGACAAGGCATTTATAAAGCAAAGCAATTTTTATAAATGCTTTATGAATTAAGTTATAGACGACGACAGAACTTGTCGGAAACCAATCTAAGAAAAAACAACCACCCCTAACCCCTCCTTAACTAAGGCGGGGAACTAAGTTACCTTTTTCGGTCATATTTTATTCCAATAGGTTGTAACGTTATCTATAATACAAAATTTAATTAGCAAAAAGCCCTAACCAGTTAAGATTAGGGCTTTTGAGTTAATATAGGTATTAGAATTTTTAAATATCCCACCACAATCTATCAGCCAGAGATTCTACGGTTGGCACATTACTGCCATTTTCGCTCCTTTCCCCTGTTGGGTATTCTATGCGGCGAATAAATGTACTTAAAACAGCGTTTTGTGGCAATGTGAAATCTTGGTAGCCATAGTCATGACGACGGGCATCGTTCCAAGCCTCTGGATTTAAGTAAGTAGCAACATACTTTTCTTTGAAGATGAGATCTAAAGTAAGATTTTGGGCTCCAACTGCCACCACCGGGTTGACTAAGTAAGTGTCTCTTTCAGCGGCAGGAACTTGTAACTTATCCATGTTAGCACGTATACCTTCCAAATATGCGGCATAAGCTCTGGATAAATCATTGGCCCTAAAAGCCGCCTCTGCCTCAATAAACTTAACTTCCGCGTAAGTTACAATCCACAATGGAGCCGTATCACTAGTCCAGGGAGAGTTATCCGATATATAATTTTCATCCGCAATCGTATTATTGTATAAAGAATTATCACTTGGCCTGCGGTTATCTCTATTACCGGCCCCGTTTACAGTTCCTATGTACGGTGGGTAATCTGGCTTATCAGCAAGAGCAACAGGGTCAGTGATCTTGGCAGTTCTGGGGTCAAACACCCCGTACGTCGTTCCGTTTAAATGATCGATCAATTGTTCAGACAACCATCCTCCCAAAGTTAATCCAGCGTTATTAACAGCTACCTGGGCCCAGGGATTTCTTAATACGAAAGAAGCCATACCGGCATCATCGGCGTTTGAAGTATAAGAATTACTGACTGCTTCTAAAACCAAAGCAGGGTTATATTGCGTCGTTTTGCTCACTTTGTTCAACAATCTTGCTTTTAACGCATAAGCGGTCTTCAGCCATTTAGTCCTATCACCGCCATGTATTAAATCGCTGCCCGCTACCAAATTAAGGGTGGCATCAGTCTTGGACAATTCCGTAATTGCTTCATCTAAAAGCCTCAGGCTGGTAGCATACAGATCTTCTTCCGACTCATACGTTACGGTTAATTTGGTGGGATCAAATGCCTCGGCAAAGGGAGCATCACCCCATAAATCACTTACCAAAGTAAGATGATAAGAAAGGAGCACATTAGCTACCCCCAAATACTCACTGCTTCCCTGGGCAATAGCCGCAGTCTTCATATCGGTGATATCGGCCATGGCATAATATAAGGCATCCCAGGTACCAGAATAATCTACAATCTGGTAAGTATCTGAGGAGCCACCGGCCGATGGGTTGGCCGTATATTGTACATACGGGGCCACCAGGCTACCCACATCGTAACTGTTCATGCCGGTTTTATGAGTGGCCGTGGTAAGCATGGCCGACAGCGGTGGATTGGAAACTTGATTGGGGTTGGTACTTAAGTCAAAGTAATCATCGCAACTTTGCAGGCCTAATGACCCGACCAATAACAGGCAAAGCGAATATCTGAAAAATTTGTTCATCTGTTTCTTTATTAGAAGCCTACATTAAGGGTGAATAAGAAAGACCTGGCAGCCGGATAGGTAAATCCTGAGAATGCATCTACGTTGCTGCCACTGTTGGTACCACTGGTTTCCGGATCTAAGCCGTAGTACGGGGTATAAAGCCAGAGATTATTTCCGGTTACTGATAAGGAGGCCTGGCGGATAAACTTTTTAGGCAACCACTGGGCAGGAAGAGAGTAAGCCAGGTTTACGGAGCGCAGGCGCACCCAAGAGGCATCCTGCACAAAGTTCTCAGAAACAGTCCGGTAAGAGGTTCTATAATATCCTTCGCCGTAGTTCACGCCATCCGGCCCAACACCTTGTCCCAGCCATACTTGCTTCGTGTTAGGGGTTCCATCTGCTAAAACGCCTTCAAACACCTTAAACTCTCTCCGGTCGGCAGTGTAATCAGCAATACCAAAAGCCGCGTAAAAGTTTTCTAACTGGTTGTATCTTTCCTGTCCCCAACGGGCATCCACCAGAGCGGTTAAACTTAGCCTTTTATAGGTAAAGGTATTGGTGATACCTCCTATCCAGTCTGGTTGGGAATTACCTAAAAGCTTCTGGCTAGCTAGGGGAGCCCGAACCGGGAAACCATTTGCACCAATCACAATTGGCAGAGAGGTATCGGTTCGCAAAGGATCTTCTTCTTCTGAACCATAGTAGCGCAGGTAATGCGTACCGTAAATATTACCATAAGCTTCTCCGGGAATTAGTTTCAGGGTAACGGTTGCCCCACTATAACCAGATTGGGAAGCATAGGTAATTTGCTCCAAACCTTCTTTAATGTTCAGAATCTTGTTTCGGTTGGCAGAAAAATTTAAGCTAGTATTCCAGCTAAAGTTGGTGCTTTTGAAGGGAGCACCTCTCAGCACCAATTCTACCCCCCGGTTACGCATACTGCCGGCATTGATGGCCGCCGTTACATAACCCGTAGCGGAAGAAATTGCTGCTTCAATAATTTGATCCTTACTTACTGAATTATAAAGGGTCAGGTCAAAACCTAACCGATCATCCAGAAAGCCCATTTCTAAGCCGGCTTCATAGGTATTGGTAAACTCTGGTTTCAAGCTTGGATCTCCCAGATTGGCTGCCCTGGTAAACCCGGTTGTACCCGTTGGTAATAAGGCATATGCAGCATAGCCAGTGGAAGTAGTATACTCGTTCGCATCTTTGCCTATCTGCGCATAAGATGCCCTTAATTTACCAAAAGTGATGAAGTTGGGTAAATTAAACTGCTCGGAGAAAACATAGCCCAGACTTACAGATGGATAGAAGAACGAATTATTAGGGCTTAAAAGAGAAGAGGTAATATCATTTCTGCCCGTTAGGGAAAGGAACAAGAAATTTTTGTAATCAAAAGTTGCCTCTCCAAAAAGTCCCATTAACCTGTACTCCTTTAAGCGTTCCGAACCCCTTGTACTTGGATTGATGCTTGACAATACCTTGGCGTTGGATAATACGTACCAATCAAAGATGGTAAGCTCTCTTCCCTCAGTACCTACGTTTTCTATCCGTCGGTCGTATATATCCTGGCCAAGACGCAAAGTAGCACTAAAATCAGAACCAAAGTCATGGCTAAGGGTAGCTATAAAAGTGGAGTTGATGGCTCGGAATTTTGTGTTATACTCGCCAACGAGTCCGGTTATATCATCATACAGCCTTTCTCCGGGTATGCCTCTGGGCCCTGGCGCCGTACGGGTACGATCTTCATTATAAGTATCTAAACCTATTCTATAACTTAAATTTAACCATTTAGCGGGTGTATAGCCAATGGTAAAACCGCCAATAAAACGGTTTACATCGTCTACCATTTTATTGGTAGCGGCCCCATAAAGGGGATTGTTCGTGCCCCGGTTTACTTGGGTGCCATCTGGGTTCACATAGTCCCTAATGTCCCAACGGCCCGAAAAGTAGGTAAGGCTTTCTCCGAATCGGTCCGCATTATATCTATTCCCGCCCGAATTGGTATAACTCATATTGGTGCTCACCTTTATTTTGTCGCTTACTTTAATGTCGGTATTAAGCCTACCCGAGAAGTTTTTATAATCTGTGAAAGGCAACATACCTTCGTGCGTAAAATAAGATAAGGAAGACAGGAACGTAACGGCCTCGGTACCTCCGGAGAAGGACAATGAATTTCTATACTGGTGCCCGGTTCTGTAAGCCTGCTCAAAATTATCGTAAAGCTTATCCGGGTGGGTGGGATCGATCAGTTTTGCTTCTTCTATGGTTGGGCCCCAGGCCGGCCCTAACCCAATGGGGGTGTAAACGCCCAAAATACCCGCGGTGTAGGTCTGTTGTATTTCAGGTTTTTTGTTGATGTTTTCAAAACCATACGTACTGCTAAAGTTTACCCGTACGCCCCCGCTTTGTCCTTTTTTGGTTGTAATTACTACCACGCCATTAGCGCCCCGCAAACCATATAAAGCGGTGGCCGCTCCTCCTTTAAGCACGTTAATGCTTTCAACATCATCCGGGTTGATATCCGCCGCCCGGTTACTCATTCCTCTCAAATCTGCGCCAGCCCCTACGGTTGAGGTTGTATTGTCAATCAAGACGCCGTCAATCACAAATAGCGGTTGGTTATTCCGGTTAGGATCAATAGAGTTAATCCCTCTGATAATGATACTGGTGCCTTGCCCCGGGGCTCCCCCGGTACTGGAAATCTGGGCGCCGGCTACTTTCCCTTGCAAGGCATTCACCACATTAGGCTGGCGGTTAAAGTTTAACGTAGCAGAATCAACCGATTGAGTAGCATATCCCAAAGCTTTCTTTTCCCTTGAAATACCTAAAGCGGTTACTACCACTTCGCCTAATTGTTTACTGTCAACACTTAAGGCTACATTAATCGTAGTTTGGTTACCGGCAGTTATTTCCCGGGTTATGTAACCAATAAAACTGTAAACCAAAATTGCGTTATTGTCCGGTACACGAATTTGGTACGCGCCATTAATATCTGTCGTAGCCCCAATAGAAGTACCTTTAACTAAAATACTTACACCGGGCAAACCTGAACCATCTTCGGTGGCAGTAACTCTACCTCTTACTTCTCTTTCCTGAGCAAACACATTGGTCGCCCAAAAAATCAGCAATGTTAGAATAGATAGGGTAATTCGTCCTCTCATACATATTACATTTAGGTGATTAATTTTTACGCAATTTAGAAAAACAATATAAAATTCATAATATATTACTAAAGATTTAGCCCCAATTTCATGTAAATGCCGTTTCTTTGAAGTAACCATTTAATATTTAGGACATGAGTAAGTTAATTACTTATTTAGCTTTCCGCTTGATTTTCTAGGTCTCTATTCTTTTACAAAGAGAATAAACATACAAAGCTTGTATTTATAACAGCTAATTTATGGTACTTTTAAAGGCGTTTAACCTGTTTTTTTTGCTTAATGTGGGTTATTGAACTAACTTTTGCTCTCTCAATAAAAACCTGATTTATGCTGATTCTTGCTTTCCGGCATGTACGTTTAGTTTTATACGCTTGCTTAATGGTTTTTACGGCTTGTAATGCCTCTAAAAAGGTGGTGGACAACTCCCCTGCCCCAACAACTCCCGCTCCTTTTGGCCCGACTGAGATTAAGCAGCGTATCCTGGATTCGGAAGCCCGGCACCAGCGGTTTGTCGGTTTTGCTTTATACGATCCGGTGTTAAATAAAATGGTGGTGGAGCATAACACCGATAAGTATTTTGTACCGGCCTCCAATACCAAGTTATTTACGTTTTATGCCTGCTTAAAAATGCTCGGCGACTCTATCCCGGCCTTAAAATACGCGGTACACGGCGATTCGCTTTTATTCTGGGGAACCGGCGACCCTACTTTTACGCACATGGACCTGAAGAATTCCCTGGCCTATAATTTTCTGAAAAACCGGAAAGAAAAGCTTTATTATATTGCTGCTCCTTTTACCAGTACCCCATTTGCCGTAAACTGGGGTTGGGACGATTATAATTATTATTACCAGCCGGAACGCAGTGTATTCCCCATTCATGGCAACGTCGTAAAATTTACCCGGAGTGCCGGCAAGCCCTATACCACTACGCCTGCTTATTTTAAACCTTTTGTAAAAACCGATACGGCCCATGCTGCCCGCCGCGATGCTTTTGTAAGAGCCTGGCGAACCAACGATATTACCTATTCCCCTAAACTTGCTCCAGCAGAATTTGCCACGGAAGTGCCCTTTATTACCTCTCCCGAAATAACCGTAAAGCTATTAGCCGATACCCTGAAGCGCCCGGTAAAACTGGTAAAACGTGCCTTGCCCGCAGATGCAAGAATATTTTATGGTTTACCGGCCGATTCGGTTTATAAACGTTTGTTGCAGGTAAGTGATAATTTATTTGCCGAGCAGTTAATGGCTTTATGTTCCGGTACGCTTTCCGATACCCTGTCGGTGGAAAGAGCGGTGCGGCATGCAACTAAAACGTACCTGGCCGATTTACCGGACAAACCCGTCTGGATTGATGGTTCCGGGCTATCTTCGATGAATATGTTTACCCCCCGCAGTATTATTTTTTTACTACAAAAGTTATTGCAAGAACGACCGCAGGAAAAGTTATTTCCTTTAATGGCTACCGGCGGCCTCCCCGGTACCTTCCGGAATATTTACAAAGCGCCGGTGCCTTTTGTTTTTGGTAAATCCGGTAGTTTGTCGCACGTACATAACCAAAGCGGCTATATTATTACCAAAAGCAACAAGCTGCTGTTATTTAGCTTCCTGAACAACAACTACCAGGTAAGTACCAGTGATATTCGCAACGAGATGGTGCAGGTAATGACGGAGATACACGAAAAGTATTAATAAACCTATTGCGGGCACTTATACCAAATATTTGAGCGCCTGGTAACTTTTAATTCGGATTTATTTGACGCAGAAGAGTTAGCCGTAATGGTGCAAGTGGTTGCCAAATTCCGGAATGTAACTGCCAAAATATAATAGAAATTAGCCCTCAGGAGAAAGCCTAGCTGGAAAACGAAAAGGCAAAGAAGTTAATCAGTTACCAAAAATATGCTTTTGATTTGGTGAATATTGATTAGAAAAATTAAAAGCCATATAACTTATTACTAGGTAATTTTTAACTTTATCTGATTTGTAATTGGAGCTTCAACCTTGGTCTGTGCCCTCACAGAACTATAGAATAGCAACAGCCTATTTTTCGGCCTGCGAGAGTACAGGCTGAGGAGAAAATGTATTTCTTTGAATTGTTCACCTTTTACCAACTTACAAATGTATTCTTCTACAAAATACAATGAAAACTGTCGATACTAAAATCTTTGAAAGCTTACTTCTTGAGCATATATTAGAGGTAAAAGGGAAAAAGTATATATCTCTACGTGAAAGCGATAACATTGAATTTAAGCAAACTTTACATATCAAAGGACAAGTTGTTGCGAAAGAGTATTTAATGCCTATTTCAGGTCTTGCTAATAATAAAGGGGGCTATTTAATTTTTGGCATTCACCCAAATACACATGAGATTGTCGGAATCAAACATGAACTAGAAGATCTTGATAATAGATACTTTAGTACTGTTCTTCGAGAGGGTCTTGATGGTTCATTTACCTATTATTTCCATACTTTTTGGGTAAGTGATGAGAAATTAATTGGGGGACTTATAGTGGAAAAAGCAACTATAAAACCAGTAATTTTGCGAACTAATATTGAAATAGAAGGACGTACACATCCAGTTGGTGATATCTACTTTAGATATCCAGCGCAAACAGCTCGCATTACAGCAGATGATTTAAGAGCATTGATAAATCAAGAAGTTGCAAATCAGGTACAGCGACTTTTAAAACAAGTACATAAACTCCTTGAAATAGGTCCTGACCATGCTGCTGTCCTAAACATGATTTCTGGTAATGCAGAGACTGAAGTTGATGGACATGTGGTAAAATTGGTGATGACACCAGATGCTCTTGAACAAATAAATATTATTAGAGAGGGAAAGTTTGTTGAAAATGAAGGGGCACCTGCCTACATAGTAAAGGGAGAAATAGAACTTGAAAACATAGAATATATTGAGCGAGAAAAAGAAGTCGCAAGGTTTCAATCCTTTTCCCAAATTTGGGTCTGTTTCCTGCAAAACCAAGAAACAGACCCATTAAGATTTCTTCAAGAAGTTATTTGCCAATCTACACCATTTTATCCTGTGTTTTTCTTAATTCGCAAATCTGGCAAAAATGAGGCTGAAATAATAGAGTACTTATCTAATATTAATGTGGCTGGAGTAAAAGCACATACACGAAAAGGAATTATTAATAGATTGCAAAATGGATGGACACATAAAGAAGTTAGTTCTATTTTGCAATTACCAGAATTAAAATTAAATACAGAAAACGATATTGAAATGCAATTAAAGGAAGCTTTTACTCAATACAAGATAAAAGGAGGAGCCAATCGTATTAAATCTGTAGCACGGACTGTAATTTACCAAATTTTACAAATTCAACAAGAAATACCTGATGAATTGCTTGTTAGCTATTTTATAGAATGTGCCCAGGCTTTGCTACACCAAACCATAGCTGAAATACAAGCTCATCAGTATTATTATTTATCGCAATTGCAAAGACTTCATGATACCCTTGATTTCGATAATCCTGATTCAAATAAACAATCATTTTTCAAGAAGGTTATTTGCTATTATGATTATGCATTATTTAGTAAATTAACTTCCTAAAGTATATAAGTTTGAAGCTTAAATTTTATATGACTTTAAATTAATCAGATGATATAGATAACCTCACAACTTATGGGAAATAAATATTGCAGAAAAAGGTAACTTAGTTACCCGCCTTAGTTAAGGCGGGATTAGGAGTAGTTGTTGTTCTTAGATTGGTTTCTGACAAGATCTGTCGCCGTCTATATTAGATTTTAATTGAAAAATTCAAATAAACATAATTATGAATTTTAAAACATTACTTACTGATAATGCTACTCTTACTGATGCTTCTGTTGCATTTGAATCACTAGAGAAGGGGCATGATATTTCAAAAAGTATTCTACCAAATTTAATGAAATTTTTAGAAAGCTCTATTTTGTATGATAAAATGGTCGCTGATGAAAAAGTTTTCAATAATCAACAGTGGACACAAAAATTAAAATCGAATTTTGACCATGTTGATGGAATTAAATTAGAAAATAACCTTAGAAGAAATATCAATTCTAATGCTAATCAAATAATAAAAAGGGTGCAAGATAATTTACCTGTGAATAATGAAGAGTTTATATATTCGAATGAATTTAAAGGTAATTTAAAGCGGCTTTTGTTTTATCTTGGGATTTCAGAGAAGATGCATATTACTTACAGTCCATCCAATTACCGTAATTCTATATTATCTAATGTATCCAATTTTTATAAACCAACTGAAACTAAAACAACAATTGAAACTAAATTATTAGAGAATATTATTGCTTCTGCACAACAATACTCTGAGAGAGTGTTTATAGAAAGTGGTATACAATTAGTAATAGCAGAGTTACCCCCTATTTCAGCTTTAGTTATAGCTAAGGCAATTCAATGTGGAAGTTGGCGAGAAGCAATCTATGAAATTAAAAATAATAAAACCGCACAGGATTTTAGGAATTGGGCTTATGAAGTCTCAGTAAGTTTAAGTGATCCATCATCAAATGCTTTAAAAAAGCTTATTCGCGTAAATAACTTTATAAAAGGGTGGGGTCAGAGTGGAAATGATGGATTATCTTTCAAAGTTAACTTCGCTATTGGTTCATTACTTAATATATTTAAGATACCGGTTAAAACAGATGAGATTTCTTTCGAGATACCTAATCCATTTCCTTCCAATCATATAGTTTTTTTGAATGACACTTACAAATCTATTCTGAAATCTGAAGAAAATCTTGGAAAGTTAAAAAATATTAAAATTTAATAGTTTTCTCTCAGTTATGTGCATAGTTCGCATACACGGTCACTACACATTTAGAGTAAAGCTAATCTCCTGATAAGCGTAAACTGGTGACTTGGTATATACCAATTTGGAGATTGCTTATAAAAAAGTACTTAGATCTCAACCTTGGTTTGTACCCTCACAAACCTTTAGAAGGGCATCAGCAACTGCTTATCTTTCAACCTGTGAGGGCACAGGCCCAGGGAAGGTTTTTTATTTATTATAAATTTTATATTCTTTTATATTATTTTTATATACGGTTGATTTTTTATATGTTTGTTTTCTACCACAACTAAATTATTTTACAACTAAACAAAAAATTATTACATGAAAAAACTACTATTCCTTTGCCTGTTATCTTTTACCATGTTACAAAGTTGTACCCAGGATGAACTTGATGTAGCACCTAAACAAGTTTCCACACCGGAAGTAAATATTCAGGGTGCTGTTGACGATATGCAGGAGTTTGACTTCTCTATGTTCAAAGCACTTCTTCTTAAACCAGTGGACAATGACCCTAATACCAATTTAACAACTGTTTTTATAGCTGATATTCAAGGTAACATTACTCCTGTAATTGAAAATTTTGAAGTACGTAGAATTGAAGCAGCAATGAATGGTCTCTACATTGAGACTAACTATATGGAAAACGGTTCTGCAATAGCATTCTTTGTTAAACCAGATTATACTTGGATGCAAGTAGAAAATGCAGGTGAATACATAGCAGAAGATGGTGATGGAGATTTATTATTTGAAAATGGTACATTAAAAACTTCTGGTGAGTTAAAGATGGAATCAGGAATGAATACTATCGCATCCTATTCTGGTCAGCTTATGCTTGTTTATAAAGCAGATGGTGATAGAAGAATCGTTAATTATGTTACCGGTGTTGGACATGATGTATATGGTGGTTGTGATAACTCAACATTTTTAGCATCCATGTCTAATAATACTATAGCACTTGTTAGCGATTGTGGTTCTCAATACGAAGCTGTTAGTATGAAAACAGGTGAATCTGTATGGGTAGAATATGCAGCTATATTTGAACCTACAACATTAGTTGTATTAGAAAATGGCTTATTTGCTATTAATAAAGAATGGGTTCCACAATCAAGTCCTGATTATACACCTGATGATGAAAGAGTTTCTTGGGTAACATTTAACCTTGATGCGGCCGGTAATATTTCAATGAATGTTTCTCATGAAGATTATACGGGTCAAACTACACCAGAAGCATATGTTGCTCCTGTTGTTGATACAGATTTAATGAAAATGTTGAATGTTTCACATTTAACAACTTATAAAATGACCGGTAATCATATTTATTATTCAGGTACAAGAAATGGTCAACCAGTATCAGGTGTTTATGATACGGTAGCTCAACAAGACATATTTGTTGTTAATGATTCCTTTACTACTATCATCCCTTTATAATATTTAATATTTTATATTAACCACTTACCATGAATCCGATAAAGATTAATTCTTTATCGGATTTTTTATTAAAAATATAAAACGTGATAGATTCTCAACCTTGGTCTACGCCCTCACAGATTTTTAGAATGGCCTAAGCAAGTGCTTATCTTTCAAACTGTAAGGTCACAGGCCGTGGGGAAAGAATGTTAAATTTATTATAATCTATAAAGATATTCAAAGCAAAACTTGCTAGAATATTTATATTTGTATAAAGGATAATGTATCCCTACTATATATTCCCGGATAATTAATTTATCTTTCGTGTTTAATTTATCGTTTACCCATTAAATTAACCTGAGGCTCCCGTAGTTTATGAAAGAGGCAATCCCATCAATCCAGCTAATACAAGATGATCCGTGGCTAACGCCTTATGCGCCTGATTTGGCCGAACGCTTAAAAAGATTTGAACAAGCTAAAAAGAGCATTGAAACCGAATATGGCTCCCTGGCCCAATTTGCCGGTGCCCACCACTATTTGGGTATTAATTATGACCCCAATAGAAGTGGCTGGACTTACCGGGAATGGGCGCCGGCGGCTTATGAAGTTTATTTAACCGGCGATTTTAACGGTTGGAACCGCAGTTCGCACCCGCTTACCCGTAACCAAAACGGTATCTGGGAGATATTTTTACCCGATACCGAATACCAAGATTCTTTTGTGTCCGGCTCATTGGTAAAAGTGCACATTAAAGGCGCTAATGGCACCCTGGACCGGATACCACCTTATATTCTGCGGGCTGTACAAAATCCCGAAACGTACGATTTTGCCGGTCAGGTCTGGAAACTGGCGCCTTTTAACTGGGAAGATGCAAATTTTTCGGTTTCGGCTATTACCGAACCGGTTATATATGAGTGCCACGTGGGCATGGCGCAGGCAAAAGAAGGCGTGGGTACGTTTCAGGAATTCACCCAAAATGTATTACCGCGCATTCATGCCGGCGGCTATAACTGTATTCAGCTCATGGCCGTAATGGAGCACCCGTATTATGGCTCTTTCGGGTACCACGTTTCTAACTTTTTTGCCGTGTCGTCGCGCTTCGGCACCCCCGAAGATCTCAAGCAACTGGTTAATGAGGCCCACAAATTAGGCATAGCCGTTATCATGGATGTGGTACATTCGCACGCCGTAAAAAACGTAGCCGAAGGTTTGGTAAACTTCGACGGCTCCGGCCACCAGTATTTTCACTCCGGCCCGCAGGGCTATCATCCGGCCTGGGATTCTCGGGTATTTGATTATGGCAAAAAAGAAGTGCGGCAATTTTTGCTCTCTAATTTGCGGTACTGGCTCGAAGAATTCCACTTTGATGGTTTCCGGTTCGACGGCATCACTTCTATGCTGTACCAGCACCACGGCGAAGGGGTAAGTTTTGATCATTACGACCGTTACTTTAAAGAAGGCGTTGATAAGGATGCCATTACTTATTTACAGCTCGCCAACACCCTGATGCAGCAGATAAAGCCGGGGGCACTGGCAATAGCCGAAGATATGAGCGGCATGCCGGGTCTATGCCGTACCATAGCCGAAGGCGGCATTGGCTTTAATTACCGCCTGGGCATGGGCTTACCCGATTATTGGATTAAGGTATTGAAACACCTGCGCGACGAGGAATGGAATATGCACGAGCTTTGGGGGGTATTAACCAATCGGCGCTATAAAGAAAAAACGGTAGCTTACGCCGAATCGCACGATCAGGCCATGGTGGGCGATAAGACCGTTGCCTTCTGGCTGATGGACAAGGAAATGTATTTTCACATGCGGGTAGATGATCCGAACCTGGTTATAGACCGCGGCCTGGCCTTACACAAAATGATCCGGTTGGTAACAATGGCCGCCGGCGGCGAAGCTTATCTTAACTTTATCGGTAATGAGTTTGGTCATCCGGAGTGGATCGATTTTCCCCGGGAAGGCAACGATTGGAGCTATAAATATGCCCGCCGCCAATGGAACCTGGTCGATAATCCGGACCTGAAGTTTAAATACTTTGCTGCTTTTGATAAAGCCATGATCCAAACCGTAAAAAATTATCATGTTTTATCTTCTTCGCCGGCCAAGCCCATTAACATGGATGGTAATAATAATGTCCTGATTTTTGAGCGTAACAACTTAATATTCATCTTTAATTTTCATCCATCCCGCTCTATTTTCGGATACGAATTCTGGGTACCGCAAACCGGCAATTACCGGGTTATCCTGAACTCGGATGCGGCTGCTTTTGGCGGTTTCGACCGGATTGATGAATCGCTTACTTACGCTACCAAAGGAAAAGGAGACCAGGCCCGGCTGCAACTGTATGTTACCAACCGGACCTGTCTGGTTCTTGAACGCATAGCGTAGTTAAATAGAATACTGGCTTATGTCCAATACAAAATAGGGGCATCGGGAAAGCGCCTTTTTAATTCGCTCTCGAAAAAGGAACGCAAGGTTTTCATGGTAACCGAATCGTACACGTACTTCTTACCCCCAAACTTATTAAACTTAAGGGCGCGGGTAGTTTCGTCGAAATCGATACTGGTGTTGGGGTACCATTCTTGCAAAATAGCTTTGGAACCCGGCGTAAAGCGGTGACTGATTAATTCAAAAGTCAGGTCACAGGAAAAGTTTAAGGCCGCCTCCAGCCGGTCCAGTAAAGAGGTGTATTGCGCCTCCCAATCGGGCAAAGGCATAATGGGCGCAATAACGGCCCCTACTTTATAACCGCCGCCTCCTAAGGCTTTGGGTAAAGCTAATTTACGCAAAGCCGCCAAGCGGGCATTAATGTTAGCGGTGCCACCTTCCTGGCGCCGGCTTACAAAATCGGTATTTAAACTAATGCGGCAACGGGTATTACCATTATGTTCCAGCGGCAGCAAGGCATCTACCTGGTCGAACTTGGTTACCCAGCGCAAATTCATATCGGGCTGTGTACCAAAAAACTCGATGGTGCGGGCCAGGCTGCCGGTTAAGTGTTCTATGCCCAAAGGATCGGTATAACAACTTGCTTCGTAAGAAGTAACCTGGTTGGGCTTTTTATAATGGGGCAGGTTTTCCAGAATAGCGGGCAAATTAGCAAAAGTCCGGATAACCGGCGGGCCCTGCAGGCTCCCGGCCAGGTAGCAATACTGGCAATGCGCCGGACAACCTTCGGCCAGGTGAAACTGCCAGTCGGCAGAAGGTGGAATAGGCTGTAATTTATAACTACCGGCGGGCGCGGTAACAATAGCCAGGGTATTCTTCGCTTTCCGGTAGGTTTCGCCGGCATCTTCGCCCCGCAAATTTTTTAAACGGTTTTGTTTAAGTTCCTCCACGGGCAAACCCAGCGCCTGCACCCGCTCGTATATTTGTTTTCCCCAGGGCTCTTCCAAAGCAGCGGGAGTAATCATTACCTGTTTGGGCAGCCACAATTTGGCCGAACGTACTGCTGATTGCTGAATAATTGGTTCCGGTATGGCTAGCATTTTATCTGTTTAGAAGTGTAGTACAGGGCCGGATAAATAATACTTAAATTATTATCCGGCTCATTAAATAAACAAATTACCGCCTGTTTTGATTCGAAAAATGCCATTTATTCACTGATTTCAGCGCTTTTATTTGAAACTTTACTCCTCCTTTTTTCCTATTTTCTTCTTTTAAAACCTTCCTGTTATACCCTTTAAATTAGTTTTAATATTAAATATAAAATATATTTTAAAAGACACTATTATAGTATTTTACAATAATAAAATTATTTGTAACTTACTTCCCGAACCCATTATACAGCTTACCTTGCCGAATAACAAAACCCCGATTTATTTATGATTAGACTTTTACTTACCGCTTGCTTGCTAATGCTGGGCAAGGTTTGCTGCGCGCAAATTGATCATGGCTTCTTGTTTGGTCAAATACCGCTGAGCGACTTGCAAATGAAAAGTTATGCCAAAGACTCTACCGCCAATGCCGTTATTCTGGATGAGTTCGGCGAATCTTGGATTGATAATGAAGGCGACCACAACCTGCAGCACACTTACCATGTCAAAATAAAAATTCTGAACAGCAAGGGTTTTGATCAGGCCAATATTGTTATTCCCGTTTACAAAAATAACAACAAACAGGAAGTAGCCTCAAAAATTCAGGCCTCTACCTTTAACCTGGTAAATAACCGGGTGGAAGAAACAAAATTCGACGCTAAAAAAGTTTTTAAAGAAAACAAGTCGAAGTACCTGGACCTGGTAAAGTTTACTTTGCCCAATATAAAAGAAGGCAGCGTTATCGAGGTAAAATACCAACTGGAATCCCCTTTTATTTTCAACTTTAAATCCTGGGATTTTCAGAGCAATATACCCAAGCTGCATACCGAATACTGGGCCCGGATTCCGGGCAATTATTTATACAATATTACTTTACGCGGTTTCCTGAAACTCCAGAAACAGGAATCGGAGTTGGTAAAAGATTGCTTTATGCCGGGTGGCAGCAATAAAGCCGATTGCGGCTTGTACAAATATGCCATGCAGGATGTACCGGCTTTTGTGGAAGAAGACTACATGACGGCCAAAGTAAACTTTATATCTTCTATAAACTTCGAGTTATCAGAAGTGCATTACTTTGATGGCCGGAAAGACAAAATTACGAAAGAATGGAAAGACATAGACCAGGAACTGCGCAATAATCCTTCGTTTGGCGGCCAGTTACGCAAAGGCAAAGATATCTTTAAAGAAAATTTAAGTCAGTTGGTAGCTACCGAAACTGATTCTCTTAAAAAAGCGCGGCAAATATTTGACTTTATCAAGAATTGGTACACGTGGAACGATTACTTTGATAAGTACAGCGATTTAGGTATTAAGAAAGCCTTCGACAGCAAGACCGGTAACGTAGGCGATATTAATTTATCGCTGGTAGCGGCCCTGAATCATGCCGGCTTTGTAGCAGAACCGGTTATTTTATCTACCCGCGACAATGGTTTGCCGATAGAGGTGCACCCGGTTATGAGCAATTTCAATTACGTAATTGGCAAAGTAAAAATTAACAACACCACTTACTTATTAGATGCTACTGACCCATTTTTAACATTTGGCACCCTGCCTATCCGGTGCCTCAACGGCAAAGGCCGGGTTATAACGGCCAAGGGTTCTTCTTACTGGCTGGATATAAATCCCATGGCTAAAATTAAAAGCGTATCGGTTTTAGATTTAAAGCTGCAGCCCGATGGCAATTTTACGGGCAAATTCAGTAATCAATCGCATGGCTACGATGCCCTGCAGGAAAGAAAACGTATTTCCGCTTATAATAACCCCGACGAATACATTGAAGCTTTAGATGAGAAATGGAGCAAAATTAAAATCCTGAAATACGAAATAAATAACCTGGATAAGCCGGACCAGGCGCTCACCCAGCAGTACGAAGTACAGATTGAAGGTTTTGATAATATAGACAAAAACAAACTATTCCTGAACCCATTCTTTACCGGCGAATGGAGCAAAAACCCCTTTACCGCCCCAGAGCGGTTGTACCCCGTAGATTTGGGTGCCCCTATGGAATCGCAACTAATCCTGAACCTGGATTATCCTACGGAATTTCAGATGGAAAACCCACCGGCCCCCATGATTGTAAATTTACCCAATAATGGCGGCCGGTATATGTTTAGTGTGCAGAACATCGGCAACAAAGTTATACTAAACAGCATTATCTCTTTAAATAAAGCAATTTACTCCTCACAAGAGTACGGTTATTTAAAAGAGCTGTTCAATAAAATCGTACAGTCTTATCAAACCAACCTCATTTTTACTAAAAAATCGTAATGTTACGTCTGTTTATTTTTTGTTTTCTGGCTTTAAGCCTTCCAACCATTGTTTTTGCCCAGACCGATTACAATATCACTGCTATTCCGAAGACCTTGCAAGCCTATGCCAACGCGGTAGTGCGGCAACAAGAAACCAGTACCGAAGTAAAGACGCTGGACCAGGTAATTTATAAACACAAAGAAGTTATTACTATTTTAAATGGCAATGGCGCCGAATACGCCGGTATTCATGTGTACTACGATAAAGCCCGCCAGATTAAAAACCTGCGCGCGGCTATTTACGATGCATCGGGCAAGCTCATTAAGAAGGTAAATGCGGCGGAGTTTCAAGATGTAAGTGCAATCAGCGACTTTTCTTTGTTTGAAGATGACCGGGTTAAGTTTTACACGCCGCTAGTCAGTTATTACCCTTACACAGTAGAGTATGAATACGAAATCCGGATAAAACATACCTTTTACTTTCCCGCCTGGGCACCCCAGAAAGCCGCCGATATTGCAGTACAAAGTAGTTCGCACCGCTTTATTTCTAAACCTGATTACCAAATCCGGCTAAAAGAATTTAACGTAACGCAGCCTAAAACAGAGAAAGTACTGAACGGCACGAAGGTAACCGAATGGACAGCCCAGCACATACCGGCGTTAAAATCCGAACCTTACAGCCCACCGGCCCAGGATTACCTAACCCTGGTAGAAATTGCGCCGGTTACTTTTGCGTATGAAGGTATAGCCGGTAAGTTTACCAACTGGCAGGAATACGGCCAGTGGGCTTACGATAATATGATAAAAGGCCGGGATGAGTTACCCGCAGAAACCGTGGTGCACATAAAACAATTAATAAAAGATATAAGCGAGCCCAAAGAAAAAGTTAAGAAAATATACGAGTACTCGCAGCAAAAAAACCGGTATATAAGTGTGCAGATTGGTATTGGTGGTTTGCAACCCATGCCAGCCGCCGAAGTAGATAAATTGGGTTACGGCGACTGCAAAGCCCTGACGAATTACACGAAAGCTTTATTAAAAATTGCCGAAATACCGGCTATTTATACCGAAGTAAATGCCGGCAAAGCCAAAAAGAGTTATCAACCGGATTTTGCCAGCGCTTTCCAGGGCAACCACGCTATTTTGTGCGTACCCTTGGCCCAGGATACTATTTGGCTGGAATGCACAAGCCGGGAGGCACCGATGGGCTACCTGGGTAGTTTCACCGATGACCGCCAGGTATTGCTTTGTACCGAAAAAGGCGGCATTATTGCCCGCACCCGCAAATATGCACCCGAACAAAATAAACAAATCCGGACGGGCCATTTTATACTGGAGGGAAACGGTAAAATAAGTGGCGCCATCGAAACCAAGTTTGAAGGTACACAATACGATAACCGGGAAAGTATTCTGGTAAAAAGCCCGAAAGACCGGATAAGTGCTTTGAAAGAAATTTACCCCATCAATAACCTGGAAATAATAAAATATGATTTGGCGCAGCATAAAACCGAGAAACCGGCTACCATTGAAAAGCTGGAACTAAAAGCCGAGCAGTTTGGTACCCTGAACAATAATATGCTGTTAGTACCCCTTAATCATTTAAACCGGGAAACCAACATCCCCAAAGAGGTACGCAACCGCAAAAACAAAGTCCGGATTGTAAGAGGCTTTTACGATGAAGACAAAATCAGCTATGACCTTCCGGCTGATTATAGACCAGATTACATTCCCCAGCCCGTTGAATTAAATTCGGAGTTTGGTTCTTTTTTGGCTAAATCAAGCTTAGAAGGCAATCAACTCGTATTTTCCCGCCAGCTCACCTTAAAACAAGGCGAATTTAGCCCCGAAACTTACGATCAGTTGGTCTCCTTCCTGAAAAAAGTAGCCGACGCGGATAGAAGCCAGTTTGTTTTGGTGAAGAAATAAAATAATCTAAGGAGATAGCAATACTTAGCCTGCCATCCCTGACCAAAAGAAAGCCTTTGGCCTAGGACATTCTTAAATACAGTACAGCGCTAAAATCAGAACCGCTTGCTCCTTGCGAACGTTTTTTAATCAGCAAGCTCGCCTGCAGTTTAATTAATCTTTATCGGGCTCCTCCAGGTCGAAAGTAGGGGTAATTATAGGAACACTAGCCAGATGGCCTGTCAGGGGACCTACAGTATATACACATCTTCCTAAGTGAATGATTACCAATAATTTAATTATTAGTGTATAATTGTTAATACATATTGATAATCAACAAGTTAATTATTTTACGCAAAAGATGTGTATATACTATAGGTCAGGGAACAGGCCGGGGAATACAGATTTATAAAGAGGGTGTTAAGTCTGGAAGGGCAATACTTCCGGTTTATAGTTAATTTGTTAAAATATAAAAGGCTGGTTCATGAACCAGCCTTTTATATTTTAACAAATTTATTTTATTAATCGTTAACGCCTACCTTTTGGGCTTCAGCACAAGCTTTCTCCAACACTTCCAGTACAATACCAGCTGTTTCTTCCCAATTACCTTCCGGTATTTCGGGTTCTGTTTCGGCTATAGGCAACAAAGTTTGCACAACATCATTATTGCTTTCTGAAATTTCCATATTATAAATTTCAGCCGAAATTTCTTCCGCATCCGGTTGTTCTTCCTGAATTGTTGCTTCTTTGGCGTAAGTAGCTACCTCGCCAATAACTTGGTCATCGTCAACTTCTTCCGCTTCCTTTAAAGATTTGATTTTATCTGTTGAAATACCGTATTCCTTCACTATTACCTCGGCAATATGGTCGGTAACCGTAATAACGTAGTCAGATTTTTCCAGCGCTTGCTTTTCTAATTCATACACCCAGCCTTTAGCATCAGGCCCACCCCGCTCGTAACTCAATGAGTGCATTTGTAATACCAACGGTTTACCGCTTACTAACTTTAATTCAATACCGGCCAGAAAGGTCATCCAATCGTAGGCATAAATTACATCGTATTCTTTTTGGGAAGCCAAACGGCTGGCATAACGGGCAAAATTAATCACTTGCGAATTATAGTCTACCAAACTTAAATCTGTGTTTCCAAAAATATTAAGCTCTTCTACCAATTCACTTATTTTCCCCAGTTCGGGTTCGCTAGCAAAAGATCCTACCGAAGTTGTTTGTCCGGGCATTACCGGCGGCTTAATGGCCTCCTTTTCCTGCAAAGTAGGTGTAGCTGATCCGTAAAGGGGAATTTCGGATTGCTGGCCGGTGGTTGATTCCGCAAAGGTGCTATATTGCGGATCAGGCGCCGGTGGCGTGATTGCTTTCAGATTTACATTATTTAAACCGGTAAGGTCCACGTTTTTCAGAATGAATTCCGGCTCAGATTTAGGTAAAATCAATGATAGATTTACCTGGTTAGCCAATGCCTTTGTTACACCATAACACGCTGTTCCTACTTTGCCATTTATTATTGGAGGAAATTCCCATCCCAGGAGCAGAACATTCAACTTTTTCATATAACTATTTTAATCAGTATCGGCGTTGGTAATATAAAATAACTCTTTTTGTTTTCTTAACAAGAGATAAAAACAAGTTTACAGATAAAGTACTTTCTATACTTAAGTATAAACCAGGTTTCTTTTTACAAATTTAGGAAAAGACAAACTATCGAAAATTTAAATTAAGCAAAAAAATAGTAATTAGTATTTTATACTTAAATGCGTACGTATTTGTTCTCTTTTTATTTTATACTAAATATTTACAAAAATAAATGAAACTTTGGAATTACAATAAAATATTTTCAATAATTTTATACATACCTTAAATATATCTTTAAAATTTTCATAATTATATGATAAAATTTATGAAACACGACATATAAAAAATAGTAAAAATACCATAATTGTCCTGGGTCAAAAACAATCATGTGCTGGCTGATTTAGCAAGAAGATTTCAAAGCTAATGGAGTTTACCTCATCTGAACTAAATAAGAAGACCTGATTAGAAGAAATTATGCTCTTTTAGGGCTCTAAAGGCTACTTTTAAAGAAATAACAAGCCATCCAAAAAATGTAGGACCGGCTGCCCTAACCGATACATTTTATTTTTGATCTTTTTTGGACAGGAAAGTGCTATTGCCAATAAAAAACAGAAATTAAAAAAAAGAAATGCCGGTTAAGAATAAAATTATATGATTTCGAAAGCTTAATCCACTTTTATAAATCAAATTGAGGAGCACTTATACTTCGCCAATTTGATTTTTGGAATAGGTATAAGCCATATATTAAAGTATTAAGTTACAGGAGCATAATTTCTAATTCATAATTTCTAATTTTTAATTTGAAACAGCACTAGAATTTACAAATTACAAAAGTGCAAATCAATCATGCCAACAAGTATTTTCTGCTGCCGGCCGCATGCATTTTCCGGTTAGGCTTAAGGTTACCAAAACAGAAACCGGAGTAAAAGAACATAAAAAAGGTGGAGTTGTTACCCCACCTTTTTTCTATATTATGGAATTCTGGCAATTAAATATTGCGATTATTGGCATTTAAATCAGAGAAAGCTTCTTTTAAACGAGCGATAAAGTTATTTTCACCTTCCCGTAACCAAACCCGCGGATCATAAAACTTTTTATTAGGCGAATCTTCTCCTGAAGGATTACCAATCTGGCCTTGCAGGTATTCTTTTTTGGCTTCGTAATAATTTTTGATACCTTCCCAAAAAGCCCACTGCATATCGGTATCGATGTTCATTTTAACTGCTCCGTACTCAATAGCTTCGGTTATTTTATGTTTCTCCGAACCGGAACCACCATGAAACACAAAGTTTACATCGTTAGGGCCGGTACCAAATTTTTGCTGAATATATTCCTGGGAGTTTTTCAGAATTTCCGGGCGCAGCTCCACATTGCCCGGTTTATATACGCCGTGTACGTTACCAAAAGCAGCCGCAATAGTAAAGCGTTTGCTCACTTTGCTTAATTCTTCATAAGCATAAGCCACTTCTTCGGGTTGGGTATATAAGTGATGGCTATCTACATCCGAATTATCAACGCCGTCTTCTTCGCCGCCGGTTACCCCTAACTCAATTTCTACCGTCATTCCCATTTTATCCATGCGGCGCAGGTAGGCCACACAGGTTTCCACATTTTCCGTTAGGTCTTCTTCGGATAAGTCCAGCATGTGCGAACTATATAAAGGCTTACCATGTTCCGCAAAATATTTTTCGCCGGCATCCAGCAAACCATCAATCCAGGGAAGTAATTTTTTAGCCGCATGGTCGGTGTGCAATATAACCGGTACGCCGTATGCCTCGGCCATTAAATGTACGTGTTGGGCGCCCGAGATAGCGCCTAATATAGCTGCTTTCTGGCTATCGTTAGATAAACCTTTGCCAGCAAAAAATTGTGCCCCGCCGTGCGAAAACTGAATAATAACCGGGGAATTTATCGCTTTGGCTGTTTCCAGAACCGCATTAACAGTGCTGGTATTAATTACGTTTACGGCCGGTAAGGCAAAATTATTTTCATTCGCATAATTAAACAGTTCCGTTACTTCGTCTCCGAATAAAACGCCGGCCCTGAACTTTGTTGCTACTTCGCTCATATTGTACTTTATTAAATATTATCAATCAATTATATAAAACAAACCTTCATATTTGTTTTTATGTTTCAATACTACCCGGATTTTCATTAAAATAAAAACAAAAGTTTATATTTAAAGCTTATGTTTTAAATAACTTCCTGATTTATTGTTTCTTAATGGGCGATGAGCCTCCTACCAAGCCGGTATGTTGTAAATAAATGTGTTTGGCTTCTTCTAATATTTGTAAAATCTCTTGCCGTTGCTGCCTTAATTCGCTAATGGCCGGGCTGCCGGCATAAAGAAAAGCAAATAACTTAAGATACGCCTGGGTAACACGCATACGATAACTGTAACGCAGTGCGAAAAAGCCACTCAGGGGCAAAGATAACAGCAATAACAAAGTCAGTAGGGCTGATTGGAGCATGGTATAAGCAGCGGCGATCTCGAGGGCATAAGTTAACCCAAAGGTAAAGATACCGGCCGTCATCATAATCGGGGCCCTGAATTCTTCTTCGTCCGTTAAGGTATCGGCGATTTTGCCCGGTATATAATAAGGTAAGTAATTGGTTATAATACCCCACAGGAAGATTGGGAACCCTCCAAGCAGGTAAAACATTGTCCGGAAGGAGTCTTTCAATAAATGGGGGCTGTTTTGATTTTGCGCCAGGTATTTATCCTGTAGGCCTGATTTCTTTAAGTTTTGGTGGTACAGGTTCAGTTTATCCCGGAGTGACTGTATCCGGGCTGGCTCATGTTCCTGAAAATACCGGATACTTTCGGCAATACCTTTGGTTAAAATAAACTTATCTTCTTGCCGGTTTTGCAAACCCATATCTTTAATTAAATCGGCCCGGTATACGCGTTCTACTTGCTGCACCAGTTCATCTTCCTGTTCCGTTTCCGTAATAATAAGTAAATCGGCTAATTTGTTGCGTAGTTCAGCGGTTAAGTCTTGCGCTGTTTTAAAGCTATCCTGAGTTGCTGCAGCAGCGAAAGCTTTAACGGAAATAGGTTCTCCTATATTTATAAATAAATCGCTCCGGAAACGGGTAGGATTGGTGTAATTTAAGCCAATGGGTAAAATCCGGATCTCCATGTAACCATTGGCCTGGCTTTCGGCGGCCAGGGCTATGCGGGCGGCCCCGGTTTTTAAGGGTCTTAAGCGTCTTTCGTTATAACTATTACCCTCCGGAAATATAAGCAAGGTACCTTTCTGGTACAGAAACTCCGTGCATTTACGAAAGGTAGCATCGTTTCCGGTAACTGGCACTACCCCATCTTCGCGGCGATAAACCGGAATCAGGTTCATTTTTTGTAGCAGCCACTTCTTTAAAGGGGAATTAAAAACTGTGCCTTTGGCAATAAAAAAAACTTCTTGTTTTACAAAGGCTGCTATGGCAATCGGATCCATAAATGTATTGGGGTGGTTAGCAGCAATGAGTAAAGGCCCGGTATCCGGTATTAAATGCTGGTTCCGGACTGTAATGCGCCGAAAGAAAACCCGTAAAGCTATTTTAAAAATAATTTTGAGTAAGAAGTAGAGCATAAAAGTTCTTTAAATGCATTGCCGGATTATTGCTTTTTTATCTTAGTCAACTTAAAAAAGAAACCTTACCAAACATAAATACTAAGTTATAGACGGCGATAGAAGTTGTCGGAAACTAATCTAAGAAAAACAACCGTCCCTAACCCAGCCTTAACTAAGGCGGGAAACTAAATTCCCTTTTTCGGCCATATTTAATTGCCATAAGTTATAATGTTATCTGTAAAGGAGGATAAACAATATTAACTTTTATGGCTTACTCGCCAATTCTCGTTCCCATCAAAACAACTTGCTCGTGTTTGACGCTTATTGTTTCATACATAATAGCCAAACCCCTATATACGGCAACAAGATTGATCTTGCATTTAAATTACTAGGATTTCCTACACAAAGAAAAAGAGCATTCGCCCTAAATTCAGAAAGAAAGAAAATTAACTTTCTTTAATCAACAAGTAAAAATACTTACATGATCTGAATCTTTTTTTAACCCCATATATCTACAACTTACATGATAATGGGCAATCAAGCCTCTTATTTTAACTGATAA
>Ga0210040_10002374_pt1 | contig 26650 bp, 18 predicted proteins | sample CryGeyCG12114_NA_FD_185462 | JGI IMG/M metagenome (GOLD analysis project Ga0210040, IMG submission 185462) | Groundwater microbial communities from aquifer - Crystal Geyser CG19_WC_8/21/14_NA (SPAdes) (version 2) | ecosystem: Environmental > Aquatic > Deep subsurface > Groundwater | place: USA... | reverse complement strand
AATTTTGTTATTGTGAAGCTCAACGACCGCATCGGATTATAATATTTTGTAGGCATATACTAGAAGGTATAAGGAAGACTTCAAGTCTGTTTTCAAGAAAATTGCTCGCGAACACATTTCGGACTTGCATTGTGAATAAACTCAATCTTCTCATTTCAATGACGAATCATACACGAAAGTTTTTAATATTGGACATAATACCTACTAGGGACATTTACAAGTTGTCTATTCACATCTCAAGCAATTTATTTGACTGTGCTCTTAACTGACAGAAATGTACAAGGTTTGAAAAGAAAGGCGTTACAGACTGAACTCAGCTATTTGGCCTAGCACATTGAGGGGTTTTATTTTTACATGATTTTGACTACTGAAAACGTAATTGGTAAGCTTAAAAGTTTGGTGGGATTTTTGTTCCGGTCTCCCTGGCTAAGTACAACATCTCATCTGTAAATCACAAAAAGTAACCCATTTTATGAAACAGATAGTCGCAAACAGAAAAATGCACAAAACTACAACATCTCCAATTTCTGTCATCGTCCGATTTTTTAATTAATAAACATTGTATACTGCATTTTTTGCTTACCTCTATTAAGACGAGCTTTCTCAGCTGCAATAGCTGCTTCTTTCGCTGGCCTTTCTTGTTCTGCAATAGTTCTCAATTTTGCCTCTTTTTTGCTTAAAGACCTATTTCTTGAAATGCCATACATAATTCCTAAAGCCAAAAAGCTCCATCGGCTAACCTATAGGTTGAGTTAATCATGATATTAGTTTCCCAAGATATGGATAAGTTTCTTAATCTGTGAGTGAATGTAAGAGCCGGGCAAAACCGTCACGAGTCACTTGCAATGGATTGTGCAATTGGGACGACAGGTTCAAATATTTTACAATGAGAAAAATGGTTTATTACTGTTCAATTGGAAAAAAATTAAACATTGAGTAAACAATGCCAGGAATTGATTAGTTTCGTTTAAAATCTCTTAATTCAGGTTCAGGATATTTTCGTGGCCCGTTTTTAATAGCTCCTGGCTCCTACCTACAGTTTTTGTTTGAAAACGAAATCCAAAAGCTTTCAATAATGCACTTACCCTGATTAAAGGGGAAACCCGGACCGCCTCCAGAGTCACTTTGGTAATGTTTGTATGAGCCATGTTTAAATTTAGTGGACCTATAGAACATTTAAAAGAGAAGTAATTGATAAAAGTGCGCATTTGTGATTTATGTTGTTTAACGAGTTTCCTCTCTCTCTCTTGCAGAAATATAATGCTAATAAAGCAAATTATAAAAAGTAATGGTGAAAACGGACTCTCCATTTTTTTTTTAACTTACCGAGGACTTTAAGAGTGATCCAATGGTTTTACGAGGTTGCTTCTAATTTTCAAAAATGGATCTTAATGAAAACTCCTTTTCTTGCGGATATTTGTATGGTGCCACCACAATCTAAACCATAGCATTCTCATTGGTGGAATATCTGGTAGACTCATTCATATCAATACCCTATGGCGATAAGCAAAAATGTACATATGCGCTTTCGAACGTGTGTCTGGAACCTGAATGAGAAAGCTTATTCATTAATGATATGATGAGACAGAAATGTACTTTAATAAGCAATTAAGCAATCACACTTAATTGCCACACTCTATTCTAATTCTACCACCTTGCCGAAAATGCAAACCAACGCATGCATATACGAATTTATGGCCTAAGATGATGACAGATGATAATAACTAAGCTATAATTGAGCATGTAATCGAAACAAAAATACAATTAACAATATTTCAAGCACTTCCTTTTATTTCCAGTCATAAACTGCACACTCAAAATAATACATTGTTCCAAAATTGTTTGTACAAAACTTTGACCTTGCATTCCAAATTCCAATATTATTTTTATTATTCGCCTCGCCTTAAGATCATAGTTAATATCTATAATGAGTTATTCAGCAAATCCATGAAATTTTATTTTATATATAGTTTCCTAATAATTATTGGTGACGAATGTTTAGTTGCTAATTTTTCATTGCCACATTCGAATCAAAAGGCAAGCTGCATGGGCTCAGTGAAATGTACGAAATAGAAAGGATAGTTTCATGATGAAACGACAAAGAGAATTTGAAAACATAATCCAAAAAAAGATTCTTTATCAAAGGGTCCACAATTTTGTCACAAGAAGGTTAAATCCATGCATAATGACTAGTTTTTACTCCGGTATGAAACAATAACAGTATTTGTAATTATTAATGTCAAATACGAAAACGTCGTTAAATATTATTCAAATTCAAAGTAAAAAAATATCAAGCAACAAACAAAAGTACGAATGTGTTTTTTCACTCTGCGTAAAATAAGTTTAGTTTTTCAGTAAAACCAAAGAAAAAGAATTCTTTTCTTTCTTTCAGTCAGTAGGTTAAAGAGGACATGCACAACTTTTGCAACGAAACTGTAGGACATAAATTCTATCAACTGGCTGGTAATTGGTAAAAATTTGTAAGATTAATTTATAACTAGCTATTAACTAAAAAGAATCTTTTGAGCACATAATTTTCACTGTTTGTATCATTGCTTGCCGTCTTATTCATCTCCATCATACTTCAGCATGCATACTTTTTTAAGCATGGACTTCATGGACATGCCATCTTCATATTGCCCTATATAAGTATTAATCAAAGTGTATTAACTAAATCAGTTTAGAAGTTTGAGACTAGTTTGGCCACATAAGATTTTGTTGGCAATAACGAAAACAATTATAAGTATAAGTAAAGAAAAAATTGCTATTGCGTTACGTATCGGCTTCATCGCTAATTAACTGTAGCATTTACTTTCATATCATCCGATGTATATATAATCTAGTGCAAGTGAACCATTCAGACAAACAACTGCGGATGGAAAAATTATTTGAAAGTGAGTCTTGAAATGTGATGCTATAGGTTGCAATTTAATTGTTTCTTTGGGTGCGTTAGATTAAAACACACACACAGAGAGAGATACAAGTCTGGATTTAACCACTACCATTAGTACTGATTTTGTGTAGTTGGTTGTTGAGAATTATTTAGCGTTAATATGATAATGTAAAGCGAGCCACAAGCAAACGAATATTTACCATGTAAGCGCAATTAACTTAACGATTATTTTTAACTTTTTTCAGACTTTTCATGTGGTAATGTGGGCATGGTTCATTCATTCTGCAATGAAATACAATTTATTAAATTAAGGGATTTAAAGCATTTACATTTCGTAAGAAGATTGACGAATCAAAATGTATATACCCTTACCCATTCTTCTTCGTCGACGCCTTCCATTGAGTCTTGCTCAAGTTTGGTGTTGAAAACCAGTTTGCTCCTCATCTGTTCCTCTAACTAAATTAAAAAAAAACTGATTTGCTTTACTCGGAAAAGTGGAGCTAATATGCTACACACATATGATCTCATAATAGTATACAAACAAAATGTCAGAATATTTTATTTTTTATCTACCCGCTGTTGCTGCTTTTTCATATCATCCGAGTCTGCTACACCTGGTATGAACCCTGCCGGTGCTGATGAAGAGTCATTTTTGTGAACACCGTTACTCCCATTGCTGTTTTTGTGATTATTCACCTCCGTAGTTGATCCATTTTTTTGTTTTACGTGTCCTCCACTTATTTCTCCAACTTTATAAATCAAAATAAATAGTCATTTAGTCTGTCTTCAATGATATTTTTTTCATAATACACACTCCAAATACAATATATTTCATGAGCGAACGATAAAAGCACATAATATATAGGTTTAAAATCGCAGGTAATATAGGTTATACATAATCGCATGCTTTTTGCAGTAGTATAGTGGCAAAATATAATGAAGACTTGAACGTCAAGCTACATAATTTGATCTGTGAACGAGAAAACGAAATATAAGTTCTTGCACAGCATTTATAATTTATATACACCAATCAACTTTGAATGAAACGCTTAGTTTCACGCATGCGCAGTACACTGCAGTACGCTTGGTTATCGAGCCTCACGAGTATTCAATTAGCATTATTGTTCAGCATCATTAAACTCTTGGTTCTTGAATAAAAACGTACCAGATTTCATGTTTTTCGGTTTGAGACTGACACGTCTTGGTTCGACTAGAGAGGTTGAACTGAACCATTCTTCTGCAGACAGTGTTGGTTCCCACAATACCTTTGTTGGTGGGAACAAATCGTCTTGGAAAAATTCACTCTGAAACGCCAGAAAAATAAGTCAGTTGAACAGTTCTCAAGGACCGTAGTTATTTTCTTTCGTTTTTTGATAATTTTACCTTCACTCTGGGTACAGTAAATGACCATGGTTCGACAGCTGATTCTGTCAGTCTTAGTGCTTTGGCAAACTCTACATTTTGTACATCACAAGCATTTTTTTTGAGAAAACTGATCCCTTGGTGTGCACCAGCACATCGATGTTGACTCAACTGCCTCAAATATGGGCTGCACTCAATTACATCGAATGCAAAAATCGTAGAATCCCCCTGTTTTTATTATACGGTATTCAGTTAAAATCTTGCTAAAGCCCAAGTGTAACCATTTAAATGTCAGCGTTAGTTTATGGAATGTCAAGTATGAAGTTTTATTTTCCATACCCTTCCACTCAATAGTAGGATAGAACTATCCTCATCGTAAAATGGTACAAGGATTGATGGAGACACGTCCAAAGAAACTGAGGCTACAGAACTAAGATCTTTCGAATGATACATATGTACTTGGCGTTCTGAAGACCTGTGTGACAGACACTTGCATTAAATTCTCTCCTCACCAATTTAATTTTGATGTCACTTTTATTAAATGTTTTGTATAGGAAGCAGCTACCTATCAAATCCAGCCATGACAATAAATTTTCCGTCTAAGACCCAAATAACCCTTCCACCTCGAACGCCTGATGGCCCCTTCCCTTCAACCAAAGCTTCAGTTGACTCCCTCGGTTCGTATATTCGAATTTTTCCATCTTTACATGCAATGGCAAACTTGGAACCAAACGGACTCCATGAAAAGCTCAAGATTTGTATCTGAGCTGGGTTCAGATGAATCAAATATTTTTCGGTTTCGGTGGAGAGGTCCCAAATTCTTATGGTAAGGTCATAAGATCCGGTCGCTATAACATCTTTAGCCAATGGATGAAATCGAACAAAGTAAATCTTCTCAGCGTGAGCAGCGATGCTAACATCAGGCTCATTGGTCTGCTCTTTTAGTCCATCGCTAGGAATATACCAGATGGCCATTCTGCCGTCATCACATCCCACTGCCAGTCTGCTGTTATCAAATGGATCCCACATGAAATCCATTACTTTTGCTCCATGTACTAATGCAGGGATTACACCGTCCGGTTGACGACCTGGCTTGAACAGCTCAAAAATAGCTAATTTTCCTCCTGGTGTATTTAACGGCACTGCAACTCTCTCCGGATTAGCTAAAGAGTAAGCGATACGTTATTAAAAATTAGACAATCTTCAAGGATTTACTATCATATGATAAATCTAGGGTTGTGTTCCGTGGAGAGCGAAAAATAGTATATACCTTGAATAAGCTCGCTTTCCCCGGGACAAGTGGTGCTAATGTTTCTCAAATTCTCAATATGGAATCGCTTATGAAGAGCGGCAGCCTTGAAGTTCCTGTACTTTGAGACTTGACCTGTTAAAAATAGTCATGCGTAAGCATTTTTAATACTTCATGAAAACTGAACTGAAAAAATAAAATTATATAAAAGTTTACCAAAGACAGTATCAATTCGTTTGTTAGACACCGGGGCTTTACTAGTAGGAGCCGGCTCAAATGTTTTGGGTGGGGAAGCATGATTCTGCGATGCTTGTTCAATTTTTGTCAAACTTTTCCTTTCAGGTTTCGGAATAGGAGCTGGACAGTGGTTATCCCTACTGTGCTGACCATTGCTTATATTTCCAGCTCCACTTCCTTCTCTCTTGAGTACACCATTATTAGAACCACGGACACCACTTGAACTTTCTTGACCATTGTTATTTTGATTTCCATCAAAGCTTTGGGTCATGACAATTTGTTCTTTAGGAGCCTGCTGGGGTTTCTCTTCGCCTCCTTGTTGGAACATTTTTAGCCTCTCGGCCACACTCAATCGGGGCTGTCTTGTAGGGGTAGTTGGCCCGTTTCCATTATTGGCATTTGTGTCACCTGCAGCACTAGATACTCCATCTTGCATTGAGAGTGAGCGAGTTTCAAACATTTTCCGTCTATCCGACGTGGAAATCCGTTGTCCATCCACACTGTCATCTGGCTCATTGTCTTCGTTACCATAATCTCTTGCAGCATCAGCTATTGCGTTATTATTCATGTTGTTCAAGCTACTGTCCATCGTACTGACGTTACCATTGTTGATGTGGAGATCACCATCATTTTCTTCGATAGAAGGCTCGTTGATGTTGCTTATTGCTCCCCCACTATCAACATGATGGCTACTGTTAGCTCCATTCTCCTCTGCAGTTACTGGTGCGATGCGGGCAATCGAGTCAGATTCTTCTAAGGAAGCACTCCGGGAAAAATCCGCAGCGATTCTGGAGATGAAAGAACTTGGTGTTCTAAGAACTGGAGCTCCACCAGTAGACTATGTGACAACGGCATTTTTTAAACCAATCACAACTGATAAAAAAATAAACTGGACTTAATTATACTATTTTATCAGTCATACTTACATTGACACGTGGCTTTGGAATAGGAAAAAATCTTCCAGTTCCAGATGCACCCCCAACAACAACATCACCCACTTCATCTGAACTAGAAGATCCAGACGATGATAAAGATTTCTTCCTGGGTCGTGGCTCTGGAACAGCTTTTTTGTAAAGCTCAGAATCATGCTCCATGACTTTGGCAATTTTTGCTTCTTCTTCTGTTTTTCTTGAGGCCAAGCTAGGTTTAAACAATTTTGTTCGTTTGCTTGGATCTCCAGCAGCTGGATTTAATGTTATTTTTGACACAATTCCATTCGTTCCATCCATCCATGTGGAAGCAGCTCCGCTCGTAAGTGTACCTCGAGTGTCTGGGTACAAGTCCGCATGGAAGTCAATGTACGACTTTCTTGGCACATGGTATGGGATTGGAATCACGGAATTGGCAGTCAGTTGCATGACACGAGCAACTTCCGTTTCCATAACTCGTAGAGCACGTTTTGGCACAAGACATGCTCCCTTTGTTTGCTCTCCGTTGTGTCTGTATCCTTCAGTTAAATACAGGTCTGACTCGGTGAACTCCAAATAACTTATGGAAGAGTCCCCACGGCCCGCTACGAAAACCATGTTTGTATCCGGATCAAACATTGGGAGCAGAATACCAGTTGAACTATCGAAACTTAATGTTTTCACAGGACTAGCAAAGTTTCGTGTGTCACGAATGAATATTTGGCGCATTCGACTCTACAAGAGAAAAATTATTAATCAACAGCAGCGTCTAGTGACATATCCAAAGTTGTGTACTGATTGATTGTGTGGGTTTGTAATAACAATAAAATATTAATCTTACAGAATCAAACCCAGTGGTAAGTAAGTATGAAGTTTCTCCAAGCCATAAGACCCGTGAGTCTTTAGCATTATCATGACTTTTGGCAGCCATATTTTCACTTTTTGTTCGCAAATCCACCACTCGAACATATTTGTCTTTGCAGCAGGTAGCAAGATGAGATCCAGTTTTTGACCATGACATAGACATAATGGTGTCCGAATGTAGTTCCGAGTCTATTGAAAAAAAAATTACATAAAAAATTAACTCGTTGTCGGCAAGTGAGTGAATCGTTTGTCAAGTCTTACCATGAAGAAGTTCTTTGTTGTACAGCACATCCCACAAGTTTATGGAGTTCTGAGATGAGTAAGAGAGTAAATATTCCGCCGTGGGATGAAAAGCGACGTTTTCCACTCTCCTGTGTTTTGAACTGGTGACCACTTCTGGACTCAATGTGGAGAGGTCTCCTAACTGGTCTCCATTAATGCACCAGACTTTTACAGTGGAATCTGCTGAGCCTGTTGCCAACAATCCATCTTCGAATGGTGAGAAATCGAAGTCTGTCACAAGATCAGAGTGAGCATTCAAAATAGAGTGTGAAGTGCCATCCGAGTCAAGTGCAACCACCCCAAGTTGTGACCCCGTCGGATTTATGTTGAACGCCACAAACGCTGCAGACGCCTTAATGTACGAGCTGGAACAGTTATAGGAGCCCACGCTCAAATCTCGCACCCACGGCTCATGTTTCATGGTTTTTGGAGCCGCATTCTTGTATTTGGACGCTTTGAAACGACGAGACATTGTAAACGGAAGTCTTAAAAGGTGGAAAATGTCTTCAGTGGAACGAGTTCAGATGATTTAATCTCGCTTTACCGTTTGAAAGCTTTAATTATTCGCAAAAAAAAAACTCAGAAACCAATCTGCAAAGATAAAAAAAATATTAAATTTAACCCACGATTTTTAAATTTTCAAATGTGTTTAGAGGTTGATTTGTCACTTGTAAATAGTTATATTTGTAGCGAATTGAAATTTTATGTAACACTGATTTATTTGCTTACTCACTCCTACTAATGTTTTGATTTGTTTGGAATGTCAAACAAGTGGTTACCATGGGTATATATATTGACTGGCTTTTGCTGATAGTGGAAAGTATGGCGGTTAATGTGTGTTAAGTCTGTTAAGTGCATTACATGAGAAAAAGTTTTTTAACATCCTCTGTGAAACCTTATCTGCATACAATACAAATTCGTGCTCTTACACATGCTAGCGTATGTTCACTGACTGAATTGCATCAGAGCAGTTTGCAAAAAAAAGACCTTTCCCACATTTGAGCTGAAACTGAACTCATGCATGTCAGGATGCTATAGATGTCAATTATATGTTTGAAGCAGTACACATCATCATTATTATCATTATTATAGGAAAGCATGGACAAACCAAGTGTAACTCGTCGCACTCACTCAGATATCAGTTTTTACTGTGGTATGCATGATAATACCATGACAATGCAATGAAACGCCTCCACACTCTACATATCTGTTATCATAACAACTGACTGCACACTAGTGCTCTGATTGTTAAGCATTGTGAGTGTGACCGTCTAAAAATTTCGGACGGCTCAGTTTCTAACCAAGTTAGTAAATAGGAAGAGCTCACATGATTATAGCATACAGTACAGACTTGTAATTATGTATGCGCATTATTGCGACAGCTTTGTTTAGTATTTAAGAATGGGATTAATAACACTATTAGACAATAGAGCACCCTATTATTTCTGTAGCTGAGCCCTCTCATTTTTCTGCAAAATGTTGATTCGTGCTGCATGTTATTTACACATGTAATGTAATGAAGCTTGAGAACATGTTAGTTAGTTAGCTAGTAGTCCCTCGCATGCATGACAGTATTAACAAGTGACAACAAACGTGACTGATTCTATGTGGTGATTCATGCGACCTTATATGTAGGAAAGTCAGAGCTGCTAATTATGAAAATCCCTTGTCCAGTGGGCATTTTTATGTTTCAAAATACTATAAAACTTAAACAAATAATAAATTAACTATGTACATGCGTATTGATACTTTTTGAACTTATCTTTTCCACATTTGTAAATTGCCTGGCCTAAATTCGATTATAGAATTGATGCATCAAAGGAATTACTTTTTATTTAATATTCATTTATAAGTACCATTCTTTTCCATTTCATGCAATACGGAAAGTTCAGTCATCAGTGATCTTTATCAGATTATAATAAAATATTAGGATGATACTCCACGAGTATTTTTTTAACAAAAACTAGACCTAGAGGACCTTTGTCATTGCATTTGACTATTATCTATCTGTGCCGAACCCGGCTTATCTTCATGTATGCAATTTATTACTAGCTGTAGTTGCTGTAGACTTTTCTCATCATGTTATAGTTTTTACAGGAGATACAACGCTATCGTTAGGTAACACAACAAGACTGGCGAACTGTCTAAATCCAATTATGTGTGGAGAAAGTTATGTTTTGCACGGTATAACTTTGGTTGACATAAAGCATGAGAAAAAATATCTACCTTGAGCTAGTTCAGGATAACATGCCACATTGGCAGAAGACAAATCCAATATTCTGATGCCTGAACGATTGACTTGAATATAAACAAAAACGCGAAATGTCACTGTTCGATGTATTTATTTAGCTGAATGCAGGAGTGCTCCAGAGATTCCCGGAGTTAGTTAAACACAGATGATAGCAATGACTACTACACAGTTCCCTTCGCATAACAAACACATACCACCGAACACAAAGTTCCAACTTTGACACAACGAATTTTAATTATTGACAGTGTCCGTGTTTTGGATCAATTGTAGAGACCAAAACAACGTTGCGTTGTGTCCCTAACCCTAATCGAGAATAATATTCCTTGCAGCTATGAAAGATTCTTGGGTAGATAATAGGTGTAAAGCAAAAGTTAGCACGTAAGTAGCTGCTGCATTCACTTATTTGTTGCAGTGTGGCTATCTCAGTATGTATAGATTTTATGTTAAAAGCTCAGGGTTTTGAACCCCTGCCTACATCAATGTACAGTGTGAGTACGAGTAGCATAGCTCAACCCGTGCAGTGCACACATATGTATCCATGAGGATTATGTGATTCCATGGCTTGGAGCTGCAACCAGACGGGTAAGAAATATTAGGGTGATCAGGGCAGGCCCAAAAAAGGAAGAAAAGCTGTAGGGTAACTCAGGGAGTACGTATGCACTTTAGGTTCTCACAATGCACACTGGACAAGAGTCATGGAACACAATATAGCTTTGTGGCGCATGCGATGAGATCACCGGCATAAGATTGCATTGAGAAACTATGTTTGCTTGAAGTTTTGACCAAAAAAAAGGCGGAGCCGTGCATGTACAAGGAAAATTCATGAGAGCTTTCTAATATATACGGTTAAATAAATGGAACGCGGACACGACGACTAAATTACAATAATTTTGAGTGTATGGTAAACAAGACACACAGAAACAGTTTATTATTTCACGCATACGTAGTGTTCACATATGGAAATAATGACAATAAAATCATAATATTACGGGAAGCAAATGTATACCATTGGTTTGTAAACAGTCGTTAGTAAAATAAAAGAGTAAAAATATAGCAAGACGAAAATTCTTATTTACAGTAACGGTCTGCTTTCATTTTTGCTCTACGGTCAAGAAGTGTTTCATGCAGTATTCCTTCATTTTGAGCTTTCTCGATTTCTTCCAGACTCCCTTGGTTCAGTCGAATTCTTTTGTCTTGAAACTTTTGGAATTTTTTTCTACAAAAAGAAAAAAAAATATATGAAGCTATTGCAGATATTGTCATTCAGTTTCATGATGTTTATATTTAAACCGACTTACACATAATTTAACTCGACCTGTTTCATATTTCCTTTCTCTTCAACAGGTTTATCGTCCTGCGAGGACGCCTTTTCAGCTTTAGATCGTATTCTTAAAAATTCATCAGGTCCAGCTGTTTTACTGTTTGCAACAATCGTGTCCGTGGTGCGCTCAGAAGACATGTACTTGTTTGTAAATCCGAGCAAGGCTAATTTTCCTTCCTACCCTCAAATGAATTAGTCTTATCATGCGTCATGCATTAGACAAAAGCATTAAATTATATGCATACAACATGCTTTTTGGCCATGTACTTACATCAAAAATGGGTTCCCATAGCTCGGGAGCAGATACTGCATCAGAACGACCCACTATTGCTCCTGTAGCGCTGTCTACCTTGAGATATTTCCCATAACCTGATTTCAATGCGATTCTATTATCATTTATTCGGATTGCTGTGAATATTTCTTCCGGTGAAGGTTCCTCTCCTTCACCATGTGGGGCTCCTAAGGCAAATGTTCCATCGTCCCAGGATTTCATGTATGTTCGTTCTCCTAACTCAATCGCTATTGCTCCAGTAATCTCATCAAAAGTGGAAACAGCCCACCAGCCACCTAGAATGGAGAATCAGATACACCTGTATTACAAAATTGTATTCGAAAAGAAAAACATTTGGCATTTCACCTAGTTCAACTAGACTTCTAGAACCAATACTTTATCATTATTGAATCCAGCCAGCAAAGTAACTGCACATAATGAATCTGGCTCATTAACATTTAGTCAACAAATAAAATAAATATGCACCATGTTTTGCTGTGTCCTCTTTTTGCTTGGCTATTTCGAGCGCAGAAACCCCGGTTGCTCCATCAGCGTCGGTTTGTGCAGCCTTCCTCTTTTTCTTCTTTGGAGGGCTGAAAAACACCAACAAATACAACTTTTAGATACAAACAAAATTAAAATAAGATGAGAAATCCTTCTAGGGTTTAAAAAATAGAGTTTAGTTGTCATATTTCATTTAGTAAACGATGAAATGACAAAATTGAAATATTAATTAAAGAATCACTTTTTTTCCCCCTTCAACTTCAGCTTGCTTCCTTTGACAACAGTATATTCTGACATACCGACAGCGAAGGATTTAAAGGTAACTAAAACCCTTTTATTTTAATGGCAAATAATTACACCTCTTCAATATAGTTAACTTTCACAATTATTTTAACTAACTATTCATTGTTGTTAAGTAGCCAAAACCAACAGGAAATAAAAGTTGCGCTCAAGCAAATCTATGCTCACGTAGGGGCTTATCAATGCTGCTTTGAAGAAACGAATTTTTTGGCATGCTAATTGCTAACTACATTAACTTCAGCATGGACTTTATGCTGGTTGCAAGCATGCACTTCATGTAGCTCAAGTTTACTCATCTTTACATCAGAAACACAAATAGACTTTGTTTATGTTTTCAGACTAAGTAAGCAAAATTTTTCACACTTTTAATAAAATAAAGTAATAGTAAGTCTGTAAGGGTCTGTAAGTCATCTCTATTTTGTTTTGTTTACAGATACGCTCTAAATTTTGCGGAAAAGATCAGCAAACCATATGATCAGTATCCGTCAGTGTGTTTATTTAGTATAATACTCAAAGCATAAAGTGTACAAACATGAAATTTTCAAAATAATAAAAATTGGAAAACTAATCGTCAAATATTTACTACTGCCGGTATATATTCTAACTTGATGCACTAATTTTTTATATAGGATGTTCACGGAGACGGAACTGCTTGAGAGTGGTGTCTTTTTCATAAACTTAAACAAATAAAGCACTTATTAAAATAGTAAAGGTTCAGATGGTAAAATTTGATTCAATACTATAAAGTTTGAAAAACAACACATTTACATTAAATATTATCTTTAGTTTTTGGCGATTTGTAATCAATCACCACTGAATGAAACCTTACAAGAAATACTGTAAATTAAACCCTAAATCGACTAAAACATGTTGAGGAGTGACTCTTTTCATCTAGATCTTCAGATTCACGGTATACATACTTTTTACAGCATAATCATAATTTTTAATCAACAATAATAATAGCAGTTTATGTTAGCAATAGCAAACTGGCAGCATAAACATAACATAATCAAAGTATTAAAAACTTAAAGCATACACTACTAAAAATATATGATGCCATTTTCCTTCCACGTAACGGACGTCGCTAAAAGCGTTCACCATAAATTATGCTATTATGTATAATTTCCGGTAAGCTTAGCTTCTCAGGAAAATCTATTACATTTACTGGCTGACTGAGGTTTCATTATCTACTTTATGATGTCAAACATAGACCATGGTGTTATTCTAAAATCATATTTAAACAACCACAATGAGGCCTTGGCTTTCGAATTCCCAGTTCCAGAGTAGATAAACAAACGTTAAAACACATATGGGGATATTTTGCAAACTGCTGCAGTAAATAAGCGCTTGCTACGCTGACATGCGCTAAAAATGCATATGGCGTTGCTCCATCATGTTCATTTGATTTATGATTGCTTAGAATCCTTGAGTCTGATACTGAATACTCTAATTGGAGGTTTCAAATTTGGAATCATTAACTTAATCCTTTATCGTTTCGGCGAATAATAAATAGTTAAGAAGAAATTATATTTTCGACTCCTTCATAGAATTAGATACGATTTAGAAACATATTCATCCAAGTTGTTATAGAGCATCACTCCATGACCAACGCCTACACATCGCATTAAATTGAATAAAATTACTATGTATTCAATTCATTTGCCATCACATGCTTTAAAACTTAAGTTTTATTATTTTATTATTATTTTATTGTTTTTATTTTTTTTATTATTTGCTTTAATAATTACCAATTGGTAATTATTAAAGCAAATAAGTTGGATCTTAATTCGTCTCTTTTTATTATTTTTTCAATTGTCAAACTCATTTGGGTTGCGAAACATACAACAAAGTAACCTTCAACTTCAAAAGTACCAAAAAAATGAAATTTGTCGTTTGTTTGTCAAGTCTGCAAGTATGTTTTTACTGGACAAGTATAAAATTTCACATATAATTTATTGTCAAACAGACAGAGCGTCTCCTTTTTTTTGGTAAACTCCTGCAGCCAGAGTTAAATTGCATATCCATGCCTAAATCTTTTTGAAACGCTATCCGTATAAATTGGTCGCTCTAAAATTGTTTAGCTAGATCGTCTCATTTGTCATCATAATTTTAAAAAGCAGTAAACCTATCTCAACTCTCAACTGAATTGCAGTGACTTCATTCGTGACGGGTGTAGCTGTCTAAAAAAGGTCAGATACAATAGCAATGATTGTATGCCTAGTTATCCAATGGAACATTTAGTCAGTTGAGCCCTGCATGTCGTCATCTTAACTTTTAGAGCTGTTAGATGCAATTCATACATGTACCCACCGCCTAAAGCATTTCCCTTTCTAACAACGTGCAAAAATCCTTGAGAATGATCAATTCATTTCATGCGTAGTAAATATTTTCAGAATGACTAATAAGTTTACCTCAATTCTTCATCATCTTATTATCCATTGTATAAATTAAGTGAACCTTCTCATCGTTAGCAGCAAAAAGAAATCAATGTGAGTCAATAGCATCCAAAATGTTTCACTCATGTGAAAAGCACATTCTTTTGTGGTTTAAAACGCCAGACTAAAGTTTGTACATTTAATGCATCTCACAAAACCAATATTAATCATGCTTTCGGGCCGCCTGTTTGCAAACATAAATATGCTTTTACGAAGTACTTAAACATCAGAGCTGCAAAACGTGTAAAAGGGATAACCGGTGTTTTTTTTAATCCTGTATAATGTTGTAGGTTCATTTAGTCAGTTTTACCTGTCCTAATCCTATGAATAAAGTTACTAGTTAAAAAGCTATACAAATTCTAGCTACAACTTGACAATATACTATTTAACTATACGGTTTTTGTTGTTTATCTTTGTCCAGAGGATAGTACACGTTCTGTACAATGTCAACTGCCATGCCATCATGCATGTGTACTCTTCTTGAAAATGAGACACCAATCTGTTTGTATTTTTAAGTAACCGCAAATTAAAAAATTAACTTTCGTTTACACTCGTTCGTTCGTCAGTTAAAATGAAAAATGATGCATATGGCAGTACAATACATTGCAATGTCGGAAACTATAAACTGTTGAATATAATACTGTCAAAATCTTCTGACTGCATGATTTCGATCAGTGGTTACAAGGCATGAAACGTCATATAAAGTAATTGTGTAGCTAAACAATCAATATACTTACTAACCAACTCATTCATAATTCTTAGGAGGTACATCCTACAACTAACCACAAGCAGCAACTGCTTGAATAATAAAAGGATGACTCAATTTTCACAAGCAAACAACATGAATGATCGTAATAGAAGAGTGGACAATGTGGTTTCCAAAAAATAAATGACTAGTTTTACTTATTGGTTGACATAGTCATTATGGCGCATGCTATGCATCTTGTCCTGCTTGCAAATCAACATGAATGCATATTCTATGGATGCCTAATATTGTGAAATGAGGTTTCGTACATGGTTCAGCCAGCCAACACAACATGGTTGTCTCTCCTGGAGCGTTTTCATAAATAGGTGAGGGCTATTGTATACTCTTCCCAGTTCACATTTACCTCTTATCCGTACTAGACAAATAAATTACAGTTTGTGATCAGAAAACTCCCTATTGTATAATCGTGGTCTACTGAACATATTAGCTTATAAATCTTATCGTTATCGTGAATTGTTCATCATCTCATTTTGTTTTAGCGTTTAGGTAGTGGCTTTCCTGTTGTCGGAGAGTTAGAAGGCTTTCGTTTGTGTGGTCAGTGATTGGAGCTGCTCCCATAATTTGTTCTCGGGACCTCATATTTACAAATATTTTCACCATGAAAAATTTTGGAGGGATTTTAACTTTGACGTTTGTCGCCGTCCTCGGTAATTGCTTGTTCAATTTTTGTGGATATTGCCCAAAATATTTTTGTTGCACATGCAAATGAATTTTATAGCTACTACCATGGCTTAATTCAAAACTTTCTTTCATTCCTCAGGATCTCAACTTGTGAAATGTGCGGACCTTATCTCTTTTAAAGAAAGTGACCTTAAGAGTCTCTTCGAAGCAGCCAAAGTGGACAAAACAAGGTTCCCATCAGAAAAACATGAAGGATCAGCGAGGCATGCAATGCAAAACTATTTACAAGTAGAGTTGAGTCGCGTGAGCGCTATCTCTGCGGGTGGGGCAAATTTCTCACAACAAGGTTTCAAATCGAAAGTCATTGGTGATAATGAGAATGAGTTTGTCGTGACGGGAACCAACTTCATTGTCACATTCGCGGGAAACGAAACCGATACAGATGAACCTTTGGTCATAGTTGCAAATTACGACACTGATCAAAATGAGGAGAATCCAATTGATGACAATGGATCCGGAATTGTCGGTCTTCTCGCATTGAGCTCAGCATTAGCTCAGCAAGTCTCCCAGAAGAAAGTCCAACTGAAGCACAGTATTGTTTTTGCAGCTGTGGATGTCTCCATGTACAAATATGTGAGTAAACTACGGAGCTTAAAGCCGTCAAAATGTTTCGTGCTTCATTTTAGTTTGCAACTGCAACTGTAATTTGCATTCTTCAACATGTCGTAACAATTGACGGATCTGATTATAGGCTCCAAAGCATCAAACCGACGAGACAAATGGAGCATCTGAAATAGCCAGAGGTTATTTGCCAAAATATTTGGCAGGGAAAAAAAAGCTGAAGGGAGTCATCGTTTTGGACACAATTATGAACTACAATTCTGAATCTAAATCTCAAAGTGGGAACGATTTTAGCAAAGTATGAAACAATAATGCTCATTATATAATTGTAAGTTGCGATAGACTAAGAAGCTAACTTTTAATCTGGTCACATTTTTCAGGCCTTTCCAGATGCATTTCAAGAAATTAGTGCGAACGAATACAAAGGAACATTCTTGGCATCCGTATACCGCTCAGATGACGATTTAGATAAACCTTTGATGAACGCCTTTGAAAGTGGGTGGAAGCATGCTAAGAACGTAATTGAATCTGAAGACGAGAGCCATTCAAAAAATCAAAGCAGTCTTATCAGATTTGCTTTCTCAGCTATCAATGCCAACAATCCTGGTGCACTATTTTTTCTGAATTTTGGACAAGTGCCCTTCTGGAATCATCACATTACTCGTATCAGCAAAAAATTGTATCCAGCTATCTTGCTTACTGACACTGGTGAGTACAATCCGAACTTGTCAACTTTAAACACTAACTACCCTCTAAAAGTTTAATGCGATTTTTTTCATTCTGGTAGAGAAATACCGGCTAAATAAATGTTCCCTCGAGTTTGGCGCATGCCAGTTGAACGGGATGCTGACTCCAGAAAATTTGTCTTTTATGAAAACAACTTTGATGGCTGTATATTCAACCACTTTGGAATTGCAATCAGGTTTAGTAATTATTGGAATTAGTAAATAACTATTACTACAAATTTAATTTGGTTGATGCTGACCGCGGTTTTACAATTTATGTGCAGTCCAAGGATCTGGCAGTGGCGCTGGAGCTGTAAAATTTTCAACTGCTACTATTTTCCTTCTTTTCAGTCTGTCTGTCAGATATTTTTTTGTTTCCATTTAAATGGTAATTTATTCACCCTTCCATCTTGAATTGCTAATTTATTCTGACTGAGTGTAAGAAAATGCAGTATTTCCGCCATACTGTGTGATTAATTTGAGTTATGAATTGTATTTGAAGTTGTGTGAAAGAGCTCCTGACTGATGAATTACATGTTTAACAATGGGTTTCATCTAAAAGTAATTTGCTTTTGCATTTTGTTCTATAAATGTTATTATTGCACCTTTATGTGTTCCGAGACGTAGATCAATATGTGCGAAAAAAAGTTATGCTTACAATAGATATTGAAAAATTGTAAGAATGTTTCTGTATTGTAATCTTTTATTTGTTTGCATTGGTTGGGATAAAAGGCATTGTTCTGTTTAGTACATGATGATCTGAAAACAAAAAATAAATGTTTGTCTTTGTCATTAGTGTTAGAACTCTACTTCTATGGTCATTCTATATACAACCGCTGACTTCGATTCATTCCTCATACTTTGTAAACCTATGAGCTTTAAATTTAAAACAGAAAGACACGTCTAGTTTTTGCAGAGATAAAAAGACCAAGACCAAGATATATTCTTAATGAAATAATTTAGCTATACCTTTAAACAATAAAACATCCAAATCCCAAATTTTTCATATGGTACCACATTTTGCTGAAAGATTTTATTACGCCATAACCATTACAAGATATTTGATACTGTTAAATGAATACTCTTGAAAAATACAATGCATGAATTTGGTGTAGTAGTTTGAATAATGATTGAGTTTAAGCACTGAGCACGGCCACGAGAACCAAAACCAATATCATGGGGATAAGTGCAGTAGTAGCTGGAGACCAAGATGTACAAAAACGTCGAATGTTCTCCAAATTACCCAATTTATTTGATCCAATAGACCCATCTCCATTGAAGTAACAGTGAAATCCCTTGGCACATTCTTTTTGAGAGATGCATTCCGCACCGCCCTTGAGACCGGTTAGGAAGCAAGCCAAATCTTCCATTTTGTCAGCCGCAGACGTATTTCCCGCATCTTTTCGAGACTTATACAACGAGGAGCTCACACTGGTATATCCATCAACTTCTAGGCAGACGCAACGTGAATTCTTGCAGAAAAGAGCTTGATTGTTGGCTCCCACCTCCAATTCCAGTCGACTATCATTACCTGCTATAATGGAAATACTGGATTTCATGCACTCATCGAATGGAAGCTTTGCGCCGGCCGCAACGGATCCAGAGGTGCACGAGTCATTGAGCTTTTTGGAATGCGTTGGAGTGTTTTCTTTCAATTCAAATCTAGTGGCAAGGAGAGTGTACCGTGAAGTCGGTTCGGCTCCAACATCAATAGAACTTATGACCGCTAGGATACTGAACATAAGAACGGCCAATGGACGATTCTTGAATGCCTGTTAAGATAAAGGTAGTTTTTTAGTTACATGGTATATTTCAAAAGAGTGTGTAAGAAACTTTGTAAGTTGAGTGAGTTCTGAAAATTAATGTCGATTACCATTTTGCTGTTGGATTAAAGCGATGGTTTGGTTGTGCAAAATAAATGTTAAGGAATTATTATCTTTATTTATTCTTGTGCAAGATAGAGCAAAGGATCTTTCTTGGACGGAAGAATAAAGTTGAATGAAATGAAAAGTGACGCGAAATCAGGAGCTGATGTTTGTTCGGAAATAACAAAAAGTTGGTCACCCTAGCAACGTCTGTTGCTATCAGGGTTGAATGACGTATTGACTCTGATTGAGTGAGCAACTGAAACAAAGGGGACATGTATGTGTGCTAAATGTCTTAATTGCCCTACAAGTGCGACACTGGATAAATAACTACCTCAAATTTATGGAAACAATATGCATAATTCATAAAATCTATATTATTCAATAATTGATAAGTGATTTAGAAATTTGTTTTAATTTTCAAGACAAGCAAATCCAAGAGATGACAGAATTTGATAGTACTAGTACTTTGATGTTTATAGCTTAATTACAAACAATGCCCACAATTCGGTTGATGCATTATTTTTGCAACATCAATGCATCATACATCATGCCGAGACCATTGGTATTGGTAGTTTAAATAGCGTAGTTCATTTAACCTGGTTTAAACCTATGAATTTCATTCGAAAAATTACCCCTGTTTTAACCAACTGGAGTAGCCTAATCGTTGTCAATAATCTCTATGTAAGCATTAAGAAGATGAAATTTTCTATTTCGGATTACAACTACACTGTCTATTCGAAAGGATTCTTGGAAACGATATTCTAAATCTCAAGCAAGAAACCACGTACGCAGACAAATTGGTATGCATTTAAAAGTCATCAAATTATTCGCCAAAAAAATGCCGTACAAGTTAGGTGACTATGCAAATTCACGTTAGGTACCGTGCTGTGAGAGTAAAAAAAACATGTGTAACGTGGTTCTGTCTAACTAACAAACTAACTAAAGTAAGATTTCAAAAACCAAAGGATTATATGCTAATCGTATGAGCTGACATTTAATTACAAAATTAACTTTTTACTGAAAATTTTTATAGAGCCATGAACTTGTTAAATAAACCGTTTGACAGTAATCATCTTAATACGCATTGGAGTTTATTTAGTGAAAGACAAAAGCTTTTTACAAAATTGACTAGAGCTTACTTTTAGTTTAAAAGCGCATTCTTTCTTTTTTCAGCTTATTTATCTACATAATTGATATCACAGGGCTGGTCACTCACAAAAACATACCTTACATGATTAGGTGTACAAATATTGTGTTCATTCTAGCTGCAATGGCAAGACGTATGATTTTTAAACCTAAGTCTTTCATATGACTCTTCACTAGTCACCATGTTCACTTTCCGGAAAATTACGAAAACATCTTCACTCTCTGATGGTTTGCATATATGTGCAGGATGATTGGAGCAACATCCTATGTTACACATAAAAAAATAAGTGCTTAAAACTTAACAATACGTTGTAATTATACTAACATTTATCACATACCAGTTGACTGCCCACAACGATGAATTACAGCTGCTGGTGGAATCCATAAGGAATTCGGAGTGATCCTCCGGGGGTGCTCTTCTGTCAAATAAATAAGCATTGGTTTGGGATCTCTGCATTTCCAATTAGATTCGAAATCTAAAACCTAAAAGAAAATAGCAAATTATAATATGGGAGGGGACAATCAATCGAGGTCTCAGTAGTTTATATTGTATTCATGACCCATAGGGTCCAAAGTAAACTTGTTAGAGCAAAATAATAACATTTATACTTTAATGTACATGCCAATTCACTAAACCTTTCAAAACAAAAAATGATGCGTGAACTTAATTTTATCCCGTAGCTAATGTTAGACTTAATGTGTCTTTGTTGATCGACAATTGCTTGCACAGCATTCATTAAAAAATGGGCATCCATTTCCTACTATTTGATGGAAGAACAACAGGAAATCAAAGGTTTCCCTATCCGCATTAGAAATACATACATACCCTTTGAGTAAATTCTAGGTCAAGGGCGAACATTTGTGATCTAGTGGTTGAGTAGTTCATTTGAGATTGGGCTGTTGGAAATTCCCAAACTGATATCACAAATGTCACAAACAACAGTAAAAACAATTCATAACCTCCCAGTCTTTTGGCCATGATGACAAGAAGTAGGCAAATAGTTATAACACATTTGTACATCTATTAGCTTTGTCCTTTGTAATGGCTGGTCAATATTGTTAGAATTCTGAGCTTCAGCACACGAGGTTTTGTGATGCGATCGTTGATAATTTACAACTTTTAAAAAACTGTTCACCAAGAATCCGTCCATAACTTACAAGAGGGATCGTCAATTCACAACTGTGTTTTTAGAAGTGGCTTCACCAATTTTTATATATACTTGACATTGCTGCAGTTAGTTGTTGTTGGAAGTGAGACTGACGCGAATTCCATAAAAAAATGCAAACTTGCCTAGCCAGTTTTCTTAAGTCCTATACTGTGCATTGAAATCCATGTTAGTGTAATCCTTTAAATATTAAAAATTTGATCTCATCGTCAGTCTAGATACAAAAGAACAAACAGTGTGATAATGACTGTCCACAATACAACTTGCTTCAACTTGGCTATATGTAGGTGCACGGGAAATTCTGTGAAAAACAAATGCTGTCATGTGTCATGTACACTATGTAGTTAACACTTTTCTCTTCTACATCAGAAATTAGTGTTTTCCAAATGCCAGTAAATCACTTGGTTAGTTGGTAAGTGAGCTCATGAGTTGGAAGATTTAGTGGCAAGGCAGCCATTAAATTTTCAAACCACGCAGCCATTATTCCAACTATGATAGGAGACAATAACTATGACTATACACGCTGAGTAACTGAATTCAAGAAGCCGCTCGGTTGAACCCACTTAAAGTATTACTTGGAAATTAAAATCGCATACATGTCGGACAGTGTGTAAAAGGTTTATTCGAGATTACAAGTCAAGTTATGTGCATGAGGCACTGACTCCTCGGCTCGTTCAAATGACTTATTATTCCAAGACACATATTACGTTGGAATGCAATGACCTTTGTGAGGCCCCATTTACGGAAATCAATATAAATGGATGACATACATCACTTACGCTTAATCGGCTTAATCCAGAAATGGCTATGGCAGTCATCTCTCCAAAGTAAATTAGAGCATTATAAGCGACTTTTATTTCATTTCATTATAATATACGAGCATTGGCTATCGTTGGGCTCATAGTCACGGTTGTAGTACAAGTGCAGAGATGGCGCCATTAATACAGATTTTTGCAGACTTGATTCAGGACGCGGCTGAGGAATTTGTTTAAAGACTGGATTTCTTTTTGTGAACCTGTCTGCCGGTAAGTAAGCGCTCGCTTGTCTTGGTAAAATATGGACAGCAAATCCGAAATAAACCAGTATACTCCGTATAATATTGAACTGTAAAATATAACTAAAAGTTATATCACCAGCCGATAATGAGTGAAAAAAATTCAGCAATGTGTATGTTTTATATCGAATATATAATATCTGTAAGTCCCCATTGTAATTAAGTTGCTTTCAAGAAGTTGTTAATCTAGTATTCAAATAAAATGCAATAAAAATATCCCACGGAGCTGTAGGAGTTAATTCATATTTGCATACACTTCCAGAACACAATGGAGCAAGATAGTCAGCAGCTTTATTAACTTATTTTATTGGCTAGACACAACAGGTGCTTGATACTACAATTTTCACTCTGTGCGTTAAATCTATAAATCTAATTCCTGTGTATTGTCTGCAGAACAAAATATCGCCCATTGTTAGTTTTAGTTGAGTTGCATGATTATAAGACAGACAGGCAGTTAGATAAGTTATTGTCAAGATGTGGGTATTATTTTATTTAATTTACTTCTAAAAATGGAATCCATGCCAGCTCTTGCATAACACATAAAAAATAGTAACTCTATAAGTTAAGCAAGTAAGTTATAGTGCAGCCCTGCTACTACCACTATACACTTCAAAATCTCCGGCACAAGGATGTCAAACAGTGCCGCCGCACTTAGTCGCAAATCTACATGGATAGTCTTAAACTGATATTTTGACTACTAATTTAGAATTAGTGGGGATTTCCAAGGGTTGCGAACTTGACCATGAATGAGCATAAAGACGACATGTAGTCTTTATTTATCGTACATCACTTTTTCAAAGAAATTTGGCTTCAACAAACATGATGTAACTACAGTTTAGTTTGTTGATATATACTGTTTGTTTGCTACCTAGCAAAACATGCTAAGTTGCTGCTACAACTGCTAATGCTGAAAATCACGCAACTAAGTTGCTTCTATTGTTGAAGGAGATTGATTAAGTATTCTGCTCAATGTCGAACACATTGATTTCAACTCTTGTGCTGCTACAATACAAGGAGGGTGCGACAACTAACAATTAGGTAGACTCATTCCACGTGCTACGTAAAATAAAGCTACCAAAAAAGGGCAGCAAAAGAAGCTGATATTTTGGGAATCCTGAAGTTCAAACTTTGGCCTTGCATTTAAGCATCCTACTCACACATTATTTTGCTTTTCGTAGATCCGAACTTGTAGTTAATGGCTTGAGTACACCATGAGTTTTATTGCATAACAAAATATTCTGTGAAAATTTTATAAACTACTGCAAAAATTAAGTCGTTCTAAGAAGTAAACTTAAACAAACATGCTATAAGGTGACCAACCAAAATGAAGGTGCAACAAGGTAGGTAAGGTATACAAAACAAATGTAGAAGTCCTTCCATTAGCCCACAATAAATTTTCCAAGCGATAACTATAGAGTGTGATAAAAAATGCAAATCTTGTTTGTTTATCGTCGTATTTTTTTAAATCCAGATTAAATGCCAAACTCAAGCACATGGAATTTTGCAGTGGTGACGAATCTAGTTCACAGAAATGTTTTTAGTCTCACTTTTTCTTTATTTTTTTCTTCATGATTGTCACAGCAGTTTTTTCAAGCGGACTTTAAAATGATAGTGGATGCAAAGACTCTGGCTGGAATAATCCCTGAGTGAGTGAATAGACTCACCTTGGTATAAAACTCAACTCATGTTTGCGTGTTACGTGGACTGAAACTACGTCATAGCTTAGCATCGGCAGCGATTTTAGTAAGTGATCTGTGAATCTAATCTGGATGCAGCAAAAAAAAATGCATATGTCCTATTATAATTCACAACAGTAATCACTGGAGGATACAAAAATACATAGGAGCGAACTAGAGAACCTATTATGGCTAGAAAACAAATGCATGCAAGTTAGTTTGTAAATTACAGAAAAAAACCATGACTGGCCACGGCATACATAAGTTACATATATTAATGCGCAGAAATACATGTATACCTAACCATACCATGCAAACTTTGCATACTAAAGAATACTACATCAATAGATGAATTGCTGACGAACATTTTGTAAAAAAAATGACAGGTACAAAATTCTTGGTAATGGTTGGCTATGGTGTGAAGTGAGAAGAATGAAGATTCTAACACCGTATATAAATAATGGCAGCTCTCGAGAAGATGTCCAGTGTAAACGCACCCATTCTCCAGAAGAGAGAAGTGAAATATAGTCTTGACGTTTTTTTTCCAGTTCAACGTTTTTTTTTACATTTGGGAATTTTTATCGTGGTAGGTAAGTTAGTACAATTAAATAGCTGACGAATTTATTCCAGTCAGACTATATTTTAATTGGGGATACTTCATTTTGTTAGGTCAGCTATCTCATTATTTGCTCATTCTGCATGGCAATTATCAAACAAAAATGTTGTAACAAATAATTTAGCAGTGCGCATTTAAAATTTTATTTCAAATTACTGGAGAAGCTATGTAATTATTTTCTGTTTCATTGTGACATACACAATGACACACACACGTATCAACTTTCAGTCAAGGGCAATAGGACATACTGAACAAAGAAGCCTTGTATAGCGTTCATTTGCGAGTACAAATTGTGTATGAGCACACAGACAAAAAACGCACATTTTTTCACTTTTAATTTCCTTTCAGCTTGTGATTAGCAATGTCAATTTCTATTCGAGAATCGCATCATCTAGCTGCATTCATTGTTTTCATATCATTCGTTTCGTAGTGAGCTCCCACACAGAAAATTAGCCACTTTTTCCATGAAAGCTCAAATTTATTTTTCTCATTTTTCATTACAGGGAAACAAAGTTGCACCTGGTGGCTCCTTTCGGCTTCCAAAATGGCTTTCCGAAGCAAGTCATTGACAGCATGCATACTTCTCGTACTTTTGTTCAATTCTCCCATTAAGGCCCAAGTGAGTTTTGGGGGATCTGGGGATGCTCCAGCTTCACCAGATAATAGCACAGATGAAGCCAAAACACAAGGAGTCCCAAATGCACGTTTGGGGCTGCTTGCCTCTAGTCTAGGTATGCATCAATTAATCAGTTTCGTGTTACTTATCTTTTATGTATAGAACTTGAGAATTTCATCATTGACTGACTGAGTTTTAAAAATACTAATTTGATTCTAGGGGTTGAGCCTGTTCCTGGATACAGTAATGTTGGAAACGACAAAGTCAAACCCCTCATTGTGAATAATGGCGGTGGATACGGAAACAGTGGTGGTTCCCATGGGGGCAATCAGGGGCAACAATGCCCATGTGTTCCCCAAGAACGCTGTGGCTTTGGAGGTGGATTTGAAGATGGTGGCAGCAGTGGAGGAGATTACGGTGGCTCTCATGGAGGTAACACTGGGGGCGACTACGGAGGTTCACAAGGTGGTGACTATGGTGGCTCTCAGGGTGGAAATGTCGGAGGTGACTATGGTGGATCCCATGGTGGAAATGTCGGAGGTGACTATGGTGGATCCCATGGTGGAAATGTCGGAGGTGACTATGGTGGATCTCATGGTGGAAATGTTGGAGGTGACTATGGTGGATCCCACGGTGGTAATAATGGAGGTGACTATGGTGGAGCCCATGGTGGTAATGATGGAGGTGACTATGGTGGAGCCCATGGTGGTAATAATGGAGGTGACTATGGTGGCTCTCATGGAGGTAACACTGGAGGAGGCTACGGAGGTTCACAAGGTGGTGACTATGGTGGCTCTCAGGGGGGAAATGTCGGGGGAGGATATGGTGGGGGATCTCAAGGAGGAATCATTGGTGGCAACTACGGAGGTGGTAGTAGCAGCAGTGCCTCTGCTTCAGC
>Ga0210040_10002373_pt1 | contig 26680 bp, 25 predicted proteins | sample CryGeyCG12114_NA_FD_185462 | JGI IMG/M metagenome (GOLD analysis project Ga0210040, IMG submission 185462) | Groundwater microbial communities from aquifer - Crystal Geyser CG19_WC_8/21/14_NA (SPAdes) (version 2) | ecosystem: Environmental > Aquatic > Deep subsurface > Groundwater | place: USA... | reverse complement strand
CGCACCGGCCCGGGCCAGCCCCAGGGCGAAGGCCTGCCCGAGACCCTGGTTGCCGCCGGTGACGAGGGCCGTCCTGCCGGTGAGGTCGAAGGGGTTGTTCAGGTTCACGTGGTGCTCCTTGCTCGAGACGTCGCTGGACCCGCGCCCCGCGCGGGGGAGACCGCTGCGGTGGCGCGAGGCAAGGATGCCGGGTCGGGACCGCGCCGACCTGTGGCAGGCTGAGCGCGTGGACGCCTCCGCCCTGGGCACCGACCTTTCCCGCGTGCTGTTCACCCCCGAGGAGGTGCAGGACCGGATCGCCGCGCTGGCGGCGCAGGTCGACGAGGACTACGCCGGCAAGGACGTCCTGCTCGTCGGCGTCCTCAACGGCGCAGTGATGATCATGGCCGACCTCTCCCGGGCGCTGTCGATCCACTGCCGGATGGACTGGATGGCCATCTCCTCGTACGGCTCGGGGACCAAGTCCTCCGGCGTCGTACGGATCCTCAAGGACCTCAGCACCGACATCGCCGGGGTGCACGTGCTCGTGGTGGAGGACATCGTCGACACCGGCCTCACGCTGTCCTACCTCGTCAGCAACCTGCGCTCGCGCGGACCGGCGAGCCTGGAGGTCCTGACCGCGTTCCGCAAGCCGGAGGCGCTCAAGATGCCGGTCGAGGTGCGTTACGTGGGCTTCGACATCCCGAGCGAGTTCGTCGTGGGCTACGGCCTGGACTTCGACCAGCGCTACCGCAACCTCACCGGGGTCGCCACCCTCGCGCCGCACGTCTACAGCTGAGCCAGCGGACGGGCCGCCCGGAGCGGCGTACGCGGGACCCGCTTTGCCAGGCACCGGTAGCCTGAGCGCTTGAGAGCACGCGGTGTTGGAGGCGTGCTGCTCCCGACTTCTCTAGGCAGGTCATGAACCTCAAGCGCATCTTCCGCGGTCCACTCATCTGGATCGTGCTCGCTGTCGTCGCGGTGGGGCTGCTGATCGACTTCAGCACCCGCCTGAGCGGCGGCTTCAAGGAGGCGCCCACCTCGCAGGTCGTCGCCATCATCAACGGCAACGAGCCGTTGTCCGAGGTGGTGCTCAAGGACCGCGAGCAGACCATCCAGGTCACGATGAAGGACGCCCCGCAGACCAAGTACGAGGCCGTCTGGGTCGGCAACCAGAGCGACCAGCTGATCGACCGGCTCAACCAGCGGGTGGCCGACAAGACGCTGGACACCTGGGTCGGCGAGAACCCGCAGCCGAGCTTCCTCTCCAACCTGCTCGCGACGCTGATCCCGTTCATCCTCATCGCGGTCGTCTTCTTCTTCCTGCTCAACTCCGTGCAGGGCGGCGGCAGCCGGGTCATGCAGTTCGGCAAGTCCAAGGCCAAGGTCGCCAACAAGGACACGCCCAAGACCACGTTCGCCGACGTCGCGGGTGCCGACGAGGCCGTCGAGGAGCTCCAGGAGATCAAGGAGTTCCTCGCCGAGCCGGCCAAGTTCCAGGCGGTCGGCGCCAAGATCCCCAAGGGCGTGCTGCTCTACGGCCAGCCGGGCACGGGCAAGACGCTCCTGGCCCGCGCCGTCGCCGGCGAGGCCGGGGTGCCGTTCTTCTCGATCTCCGGCTCCGACTTCGTCGAGATGTTCGTCGGTGTCGGCGCCAGCCGTGTGCGCGACCTCTTCGAGCAGGCCAAGGAGAACGCGCCGGCCATCATCTTCATCGACGAGATCGACGCCGTCGGCCGTCACCGCGGGGCCGGCATGGGCGGCGGCCACGACGAGCGTGAGCAGACGCTCAACCAGCTCCTCGTCGAGATGGACGGCTTCGACGTCCGCGGGGGCGTCATCCTCATCGCTGCGACGAACCGTCCCGACGTCCTCGACCCGGCGCTGCTGCGCCCGGGGCGCTTCGACCGCCAGATCCCGGTCGACAACCCGGACATGAAGGGCCGGCTGCAGATCCTCAAGGTCCACTCGCAGGGCAAGCCCGTCTCGCCCGACGTCGACCTCGAGTCGGTCGCCCGCCGGACCCCCGGCTTCACCGGTGCGGACCTGGCGAACGTCCTCAACGAGGCCGCGCTGCTCACCGCGCGCTCGAACGCCAAGGTCATCACCAACGCCTACCTGGACGAGTCGATCGACCGCGTCATCGCCGGGCCGCAGAAGCGCAGCCGGCTGATGAACGAGAAGGAGAAGCTCGTCACCGCCTACCACGAGGGCGGGCACGCCCTCGTCGCCGCGGCGCTGCCGGGCACCGACCCGGTGCAGAAGATCACGATCCTGCCGCGGGGCCGGGCGCTCGGCTACACGATGGTGCTGCCGGAGAACGACAAGTACTCCAACACCCGCGCGGAGCTGCTCGACCAGCTCGCGTACATGATGGGCGGCCGTGCGGCCGAGGAGCTCGTCTTCCACGACCCCACCACCGGGGCGAGCAACGACATCGAGAAGGCCACCGGCGTCGCCAAGGCCATGGTCACCCAGTACGGGATGACCGAGCGGCTGGGCGCGATCAAGCTGGGCACCGGGGACTCCGAGCCCTTCCTGGGCCGGGACTACGGCCAGGGCCGCGACTACTCCGAGGAGATCGCGGCGGTCGTCGACGAGGAGATCTCGCGGCTGATCAGCAACGCCCACCAGGAGGCGTTCGACATCCTCACGGCCAACCGGGACGTCCTGGACGACCTGGTCCGTGCGCTGTTCGAGCACGAGACGCTCGACCGGGCCGCGGTCGCCGGCATCTTCCAGCCGCTGCGCCTCTGGCCGAAGCGGCCGGCCTGGACCGGTTCCGACACCCGCGTGCCGTCGGAGCAGCCGCCGATCATGCCGCCGCCGCGCCTCGACGGTGTCGACGGACCGCGCGGGCTGAACGGGGCCAACGGCAACGGCTCCCACGGCAACGGGTCGCACGGCTACGGCCAGAACGGCTCCAACGGGCACGACGGTCAGAGCGAGCCCGGCAGCGACCACGTGCCGGCCGGCGGGGCGCCGATCCCGCCCGGGCAGTCCCCGGTCCCGCCGCAGCTCCCCCAGGGTCCGGCGGGCGGTGGCACGCTGCCGCCGCGCGGTCCGGACTTCCGCTGAGGGCGGCAGACGAGGGCGCAGCACGCTCGGCGAGGATGGAGCGGTGAGCCGTCGCCCTGACCCGCCCGACCTCGCGCTCGAGGTCGACGAGAACCCGCCCGACGAACGGCCGCCGGTCGACGAGCCGCGCATCGCGGCGGCGGTCCGGGAGATCCTCTTCGCGATCGGCGAGGACCCGGACCGCGACGGCCTGCAGCGGACCCCGGAACGGGTCGCGCGGGCGTACTCCGAGATGTACGCGGGGCTGCGCCAGGACCCCGCCGACGTGCTGGCCACGACCTTCGACCTCGGCCACGACGAGCTCGTGCTGGTCAAGGACATCGAGGTCTGGAGCAGCTGCGAGCACCACCTCGTCCCGTTCACCGGCGTGGCGCACATCGGCTACATCCCGAGCCGCGAGGGCCGCATCACCGGCCTCTCCAAGCTCGCCCGGCTGGTGGACGTCTACGCCAAGCGGCCGCAGGTCCAGGAGCGGATGACCACCCAGATCGCCGACGCCCTCGAGGAGCACCTCTCGCCGCGCGGCGTCATCGTGGTCATCGAGTGCGAGCACCTCTGCATGACGATGCGCGGGGTCCGCAAGCCGGGTTCCCGCACGATCACCAGCGCCGTCCGCGGCCACCTCCGCACGAGCGCCACCACCCGCGCCGAGGCGATGAACCTCATCCGCGGCTGACGCAGCCCGCAACCCCTTCAGAGCTCGACCGCGGCCCCACCGCAAAGAAGGACGGCGACGTCAGGCAACCGGGAGGGACGCCGACGCGCTGTTGCGAATCAGCGTTCTTCGCAGGCGAGGGGAGATGGCCAGGGAGCAGCGGCAGGGCGCGCGCTGGGGGCCAGGAAGAAGACGCAGCAAGAAGGGCGGGAAGTCGTACGCGAAGGGTGGCCCTCCCGCGCGACGCTGAGCGTGGATGGGCCTGGCGGGAGCCCGGGCGCCGCAGCACCAGGGGCGGGCCGCGTACGAGACGGCGCCCGGGCGGATGGTTGCGAAGCGCCGCGCCTGGAGGGGCACCCGGCTGCAGAGCCAGCCACGGCGAGCAGAGCCGAGCCACCCTCGAGAGAACAGAGAGCAGACCTCAGCGCACGGACGCCGCCGGAGCCGTCCAGGTGTTGCAGTCGGCGAAGGCGCCGGAGTCGATGCCGCGGTCGAGCCACTCCCACTGCGCCTTGGACGAACCATGGTCCGGCTTGCGGTCCTTCGGCGGGTCCTCGTCCCCGGTGTAGCTGTGCCAGGCCTTCAGCTCTTTCGAGTCCTTGGCGCTGAGGTCGAGGTCGGCGCTCGTCGCGTGCAGGAACACGCCCTCGAAGCACTGCGCCTGGAGCTCCAGGCGGCGGCTGAGGACGAAGCGCTCCTTCTTGGAGGCGTCGTCGTACGCGGCGGCGTAGGCCGAGAGCATGCCGGTCGTGGCCTGCAGGTGGTGGCCGAACTCGTGGGCGGTCAGCCCGACGTAGCCCAGGCGGGCGAACGTGTACGCCTCCCGACCGTCGTCGACGGTGTCGGGCCAGTAGATGGTGCGGGTGGTGGAGCAGTAGTAGGCCGGTGACCCGCTCTGCCCGAACGTGCCGCAGGGGCTCTCCACCCGGCGGTGGTACGTCTTCACCGTCGGCTCCACCAGGGTGAAGCCGCGGGCGGCCAGCGGGGCCTTGAACACCTGCGTCAGGCAGCCGACGACCTCGGTGAGGTAGGGCTGCAGCTTCTTGTCCGCGAGCGCCGGCTTCGGGCGGCGCACCTTGAGCCCGCAGTCGACCGAGGCCCGGTCCAGGTCGACCCCGTAGAGGGCGTTCGTGCGCAGGCTGCGGTCGGGCCCGGGGGCGGTGCTGGGTGGTGCCGACGCCGTGGGCAGCGGTTCCTGGGGGGCGGCCGTGGGTGAGGTGCTGGGCGCCGGCGTGGCTGCGGTCGGCGACGCCGAGGGTGACGGCGAGACGCTGCCGGGGGCGGGCACCGGCCGGAAGGCGGTCGACCGCGGCGCGGACACCGTGATGACGGGGGTGGAGGTCGCGCTGGTCCGGGTGGCGAGCACGACGACCGTGGCCACCACCCCGGTCAGCACGACGGCGCACACGACGCCGACGGCGAAGAGCCAGCCGCGCCCGTGCCCACGGCGCTCCGGACCCGGGCCGGGGGTCGCCCACGGGTCGGAGGGCGGCGGCACCGCACGAGCATAGACACGATGTGGCTCCCACTAGGACCCTTAGGGTGTCGGGATGCACTTCCCGGTCGTGGCCGGCCTCCCGGCACCGGGACGCACCCTCGTGATGGGCGTCGTGAACGTCACGCCCGACTCGTTCTCCGACGGCGGGACGTGGTTCGCCCCCGACGCCGCCCTCGAGCACGGGCTGGCGCTGGTCGCCGAGGGTGCCGACGTCGTCGACGTCGGGGGCGAGTCCACCCGGCCGGGTGCCGAGCGGCCCAGCCTCGCCGAGGAGCTGCGGCGGGTGCTGCCGGCCGTCGAGGGCCTGGTCGCGGCCGGCGCCTGCGTGAGCGTCGACACCATGCGGTCCGAGGTGGCCACCGCCGCGGTCGACGCGGGGGCGCGCCTGGTGAACGACGTGTCCGGCGGTCGCGCCGACCCCGCGATGCTCGAGACGGTCGCCGGGCTCGGGGTCGCGTACGTGTGCATGCACTGGCGTGGGCACGCCCGCGCGATGCAGGGGCGGGCGACGTACGACGACCTGGTCGCCGACGTCACCCGCGAGCTGTCCGAGCAGGTGGGGCTGGCGCGGGCGGCGGGCGTCCGCGCCGACCGGCTGGTGGTGGACGCCGGGTTCGGCTTCGCCAAGACGGGCGAGCACAACTGGGAGCTCCTCGACCGCTTCGAGGAGCTGGCCGCCCTCGGGCTGCCCCAGCTCGTCGGGGTGTCGCGCAAGTCGTTCCTGGGGAGCCTGCTCGCCGCGCCGGACGGGACCCCGCGGGGTGCGCAGGGGCGCGACGACGCCACGGTGGCGCTCACCACGGTGCTCGCGCAGCAAGGGGTCTGGGGAGTCCGGGTCCACGCGGTCCGGGCCAACCGGGACGCCGTCGAGGTGGTTCGTCGGCTGACCAGCGCGCGGTCCGTGGACGAGACCCCGGAGCCAGGGAGCAGCGATGCGGAGTCGGATAGGGTCGCCCTGCCGAAGGAGGTGGGATGACGAGCGCTGCACGTGAGGTGCCAGGCACGAGCGGTGACCGCGTCGTGCTCACCGGCCTGCGCGCGTGGGGTCGGCACGGGGTGTTCGACCACGAGCGCGAGCAGGGCCAGCACTTCGTCGTGGACGTGGCTCTCGCGCTCGACCTGACAGCGGCCTCGACGACCGACGACCTGCGCCGGACCGTCGACTACGGGACCCTCGCGGAGGCCGTGGTGGCTGACATCACCGGGGAGCCGTTGAACCTGATCGAGGCCCTCGCCGAACGCGTCGCGCAGACCTGCCTGCGCCAGCCGGCGGTCAGCGAGGTCGAGGTCACGGTGCACAAGCCCGAGGCCCCCATCGGGGTCTCGTTCACCGACGTGGCCGTCACGCTCACCAGGAGCCGCCCATGACCAGCCCCAACCCCCACGCCATCGACACCGACACGCTCAGCGGGATGAAGCCGCTGCAGAAGGTCGTCTACTCGTTGGGCTCGAACCTCGGCGACCGGCTGGGCAACCTGCAGGGCGCGGTCGACGCGCTCCGCGACACCCCGGACGTGATCGTGGTCGACGTGTCCCCGGTCTACGAGACGAGCCCCGTCGGCGGCCCGGAGGAGAGCCCGGACTTCCTCAACCTCGTCGTCGTGGCCGAGACGACGCTCGAGCCACGCACCCTGCTGGAACGTGCGCAGGCGATCGAGGACGCGTACGGCCGGGAACGGACCGGGCGCTGGGCCCCCCGCACCCTGGACGTGGACCTGATCATGGTGGGCAGCACCGTCCTCGACGACGAGGACCTCCGGCTGCCCCACCCGCTCGCCTCTGAGCGCGGCTTCGTGCTCGTGCCGTGGTTCGCGATCGACCCGCAGGGCGAGGTCCCCGGCCAGGGTCCGCTGGCCGAGCTGGTCGCCGCCGCCGACGGCTCCGGCATCGTCCGTCGCGACGACCTCGTCATCGACTGACGCACCCACCCTCGACGCGAAGGATGAGCCAGGCCCCCAGCGGGAACCAGGTCACCAGCACCCCCCGCCGGGCGCTGGTCGTCGCCGCGTTGTTCGGCGGGCTGGCGGGCTGGCTGCTGGCCGTCACGACGGAGGCGCTGAACGTCGTCCCCCCGTCCATCCCCTGGTCGGCGCCCGTGGGGCTCTTCGTCGTGGCCGTGCTCGTGGGCGCCATCGCCTGGTCGACCCACCAGCAGATCCAGGTGCGTCGCGAGCGGATGGAGCCCTCGCGGGCCGTCGCCTTCCTCGTGCTCGGCAAGGCCTCCGCGCTCGGCGGTGCGCTGGTGGCCGGCGGCTACCTCGGCTACGCCCTGTCCTTCGTGGGCACCTTCGAGGCCACCGGCCCCCGCGAGCGCGTCATCCGCTCGCTGGTGGCGGTGGTCGGCGGGATCGCCCTCGGGATCGCCGGGCTGCTGCTGGAACGGGCCTGCCGGGTGCCCTTCGACGAGGACGAGGAACGCGAGAGGCGCGGGCTCGCGCAGGACTGAGCCGCTCCGCGTGGCGTCCAGGAGCGCAGGGCCTGCCGTTCTAGGGTCGCCCGATGAGCTCTCGAACGACCCCCTCCCGCAGCCCGGAGCAGGCCGCCCGGCGTGAGCCGGTGTCCCGCTCCCACCGGGCGACCCAGGCCGTGCTCGTCGGCGGCAGCGTGCTGGCGCTGGCTGCGGCGCTCGGCCCGGTCTGGCTGGTGCGGGCCGGGGTCGTCGTCGCGGTCGCCACCTGCATCGTCACCTGCGCGCTGGCGTGGCGTGAGCTGGCCGAGGCCCGGCGTCGCCACGCGCAGCGGCTGCTGGTCGCCGACCGCAGGCACGGGGACGTCCTGCGCACCGAGCGCACGCGCAACGGCGAGGTCGTGGACGCGCTCACCGAGCGGCTGAGCAGCACCGCGATGGTCGTGGTGGGCCAGCGTTCGACGATCACCCAGCTGCGCGGCGAGGTCGGCCTCCTCACGTCGGAGCGCGACGGCCTGCGCGAGCAGGTCGCGGAGCGGGACAGCCTCATCGGGCTCTTCCGGACCAGCCTGCGCGAGCAGGAGGCCGTGCTCCTGGCCGTGCGCGCGCAGCAGGCCGCGCTGGCCGAGCAGATCAGCGACTCCGCCGACGCCGAGGTCCACGCCCTGCCGCGCCGACGTTCCGCCGCCGAGCAGAGCGAGGTGCTCGATCCCGAGATGGCCGAGCTCGCCATGGTCCTGCCGAACTACGAGACGACCCGCCGGGTGGGCTGAGCCAGCGACCTTCACGAGTCGAGCGCCGAGCTCGGCCAGAATCTATTTGTCGACGTCGCCGACGACGTAGCCGATCGAGGCCAGCGTCGCTTCGAGCGCCTCGACGGGGAGGCCCGGGAGCAGCGGCTCGAGCGCGGAGACGTGGTTGAACGACGGCGTCCGCAGCTTGAGCCGCCACGGCGTCTTGTCGCCGCGCGACACCAGGAACACCCCGGAGACCCCGAGCGGGGCCTCGGTCGCCACGTACGCCTCGCCCTCGGGAAGCCGGACGACCTTGCCCAGCCGGACGGCCACCTCGCCGGGCAGGGTCCGCAGGCGCTCCGCGCAGGCCTCGACCAGGTCGGCCGACACCTGTAGCTCGTGCACGAGGGTGGCCAGGCGGGCCTGCGCGTCACCTCCCGTCGTCGGCGTCGGGGACAGCAGGTCGACGAGCTCGGCGTACGCCAGGTAGGGCCGTTGCGTCCGCAGGTCGACCTCGAGCCCGCCGGCCCTGGCCGCGGGTCCGGTGACGCCGTGCGCGGCGACGACCGTGCGGGACAGGACGGCGGTGCCGGCGGTGAGGCCACGCAGGGTCTCCGACACCAGCCAGCCGCTCAGCTGGTCCGCAGCGGTCCGGACGTCGGCCATCAGGGCGCGCTCCGCGTCGAGCCAGCCGACGTCGGCGTCCGCGGCCAGCCCGCCCACCCGGTTGACCATCGGGTGCACGCGGTTGCCGGTCAGGCGTTGCAGCTGGAGCCGGAGCGCCTCGCGGAGCGCGGAGGTGGGGGACGGCACGCCCAGCCGGAACGGGACCCAGGCCAGGAAGCCGAGGTGGCTCAGCAGCCGGGTGTGCTCCGCGAGGAGCGTGCGCAGCCAGACGGCCCGCGGCGGGACCTCGAGGCCGAGCAGCCGTTCGCAGGTGAGGGCCACGGTGAGCTCGGCGGCGAAGGGTGCCTGCCAGTCGTGCCGGTCCGCCAGCACCAGGATCTGGCGGTAGTCGCGGACCTCGAACAGCTTCTCGACGCCCCGGTGCAGGGCGCCGACGACGACCGAGGCGTCGGTGATCACGCCGTCGCTGGTCCACAGCCGCAGCTCGACCAGGCCGGTGCCGCTGGGGTGCTCGGGGCCGAGGTCGAGCAGCACGGTGCCGGCGGGCGGCGGGTCCGTCGCCGCGGTCGGCAGCACGCCGGGCCCGAGGGCGCCGACGAGCACGCGCAACGGGGTGGGCACGGCCTCAGGCTAGGACCCCGCGTCGTCGGGACGCGTCCCCTGGAGCAGCCACCACAGGTCGCCCCAGCGCCGACGGTCGGTGACCGCCGCCCGCTCGCCCCGGCGGACGAGGGCCTGGAGGGGGTCCGGTGCCGGCCCGGCCGGGTCCTCGGGCACGACGCGGTCGAGCACGGCCGCCTGCCGATCGAGCAGCAGCGTCATCGCCCCGACGGCCTCGCCTGCCTCGACCAGCGCGTCGACGGCGACGCCGGCGGTGAGGTTGACGCTGCCGTCCGGCACCGGGGCGCGCTGCCGCCCTCGGCCGTACGCGGTGAGGGTCCCGGCCGCCGGCCGCAGCCCGGCGAGGTGCCCGTAGTCGACCGCGAGCGCCCAGCCGCCGCGTTCCAGCGCCGTCCGGACGAGGGCAGCCCACGCGGCGTCCCGGGTCCGGCCCACCTCGGCACGCACACCGCCGGACCACCAGCGCGCGAGCCACGCCCGGTCGGTGGGGCCGACCACGCCGCCCGGCCGTTCGTGCCCGGACCGGTCGACATCGAGCTCCAGCCATGCTCCCGCTCGCTGCTCGACGACCGGGACGGGCAGGTCGTCCAGCCACTCGTGGGCCACGTACAGCGGCGCCCCGGTGGCCAAGCCGGTCCAGGCGGCCGGCCCACCGCCCGTCCACCGCCCGGCGTCGACGTCCCAGTGGTCCACGACCCAGCGGACCCGGGGGTCGAGGCCGGCCGGGCGAGCGCGGCGGTCGACCCCGACGAGCGTGACGTGGGGCACCAGGTCGACCAGCCCCGCCAGCAGCCCGCCATCCCCGGCGCCCACGTCGACCACCACCCGGGCGGTCGGGACCAGCGCGGCCACGGCCCGGGCCACGAGCGGCCCGGCGCCGACGGCGGTGGCGAAGTGGCCGCCCGGGCGCTGCGTGGACCAGAACCCGCCCGGTCCGTACGCCGCGTCCGCCCAGGCGGAGCGCCAGGGGCGCCAGGTCCGCGGCTCCGCCGACGACGGCTCGTCGGCCTGCGGATGGGGGACCATGGGTCCATGCTGCCGACCACGGCCGCGCTCGACGACGAGCGCGCCGACCGCACCCCCCCTCCGCAGGTCGTCGACCCTGCGGGCGCAGCCCTGCTGCCCCGCCTGGCCGGACCCCCGCTCCCGCGCCGCCTCGTCTCCGAGGCCCCCGGCTGGGTCCGCGAGGTGGACGTGGTCGTCGTCGGTTCCGGGGTCGCCGGGCTGACCGCGGCGCTCGAGTGCCGGGAGCGGATGGGTCCGGACAGCCGGGTGATGGTCGTGACCAAGGACGTCGTCGCGGCCGGCTCCACCCGCTGGGCGCAGGGCGGGATCGCGTCCGTCCAGGCCGAGGGGGACAGCGTCGCCGAGCACGTCACCGACACCCTGGTGGCCGGCGCGGGGCTGTGCGAGCCGGCCGCGGTGGACGTGCTCGTCCGCGAGGGGCCGGCGGAGGTCGCCACGCTCGTCGAGCGGGGCACCCTCTTCGACCTCGACGCCGCCGGGGCGCTCGCCCTGACCCGCGAGGGCGGTCACCACCGCAACCGGATCGCGCACGCGGGCGGTGACGCGACCGGCGCGGAGATCGAGCGGGCGCTGGTCGCCTCGGTGAAGAGCGACCCCGGCGTCGAGATCGTCGAGCAGGCGCTGGTGCTGGACCTGCTGCCCGCCCGGACCGAGGACGGCGCACCGGCGGTCGCCGGCGTCACGCTGCACGTGCTGGGGGAGGGCACGCGGCAGGGCGTGGGCGCCGTCCGTGCCCGGGCCGTGGTCCTGGCCACGGGCGGCATCGGCCAGATCTACGCCGTCACCACCAACCCGCCCGTCTCCACCGGGGACGGGCTCGCGGCCGCGCTGCGGGCCGGCGCCCGGCTGCGGGACGTCGAGTTCATCCAGTTCCACCCGACGGTGCTGTTCCTCGGCACGGGCGCCCGGGGCCAGCTGCCGCTGGTCAGCGAGGCGGTGCGCGGCGAGGGCGGCCTGCTCGTGAACTCCGCCGGGGAGCGCTTCATGGTCGGGCAGCACGAGCTGGCCGAGCTCGCCCCCCGCGACGTCGTCGCCAAGGGGATCATGAAGGAGATGGCCCGCGAGGGCACCGACCACGTCTACGTCGACGGCCGGATGCTCGGCGAGGAGACCTGGCGGGTCCGGTTCCCGACGATCCTGCACAGCTGCCGCCGCGCGGGCATCGACCCGGTCAGCGACCTGATCCCGGTCGCGCCCGCGGCGCACTACTTCTGCGGCGGGGTGGAGACCGACCTCGACGGCGCGACGAACCTCGCCGGGCTCTACGCCTGCGGCGAGGTCGCCTCGTCCGGCGTGCACGGGGCCAACCGCCTCGCCTCGAACTCGCTGCTCGAGGGCCTGGTTTTCGCCGCCCGGATCGCCGGGTCGCTGGCCCGGGACCTGCCGCCGCTGCGGACACCCCTCGACGACGACCGGCCGGCCTGGCTCGTGGACCCGGCGGTCGTGCCGGCCCTGCAGCGGACGATGAGCCGGGACTGCGGCGGCCTGCGCAACGCCAACGGCCTCGACCGCGCCGCGGGCGGGCTGGACCGGCTGTCCCGGCGTCGGACGGACGAGGCCGGGCTGGCGGCCTGGGAGGCCACGAACCTGCTGTGCGTCGCCGTCGCCGTCCTCTCCTCCGCCCGCCAGCGCGAGGAGTCACGGGGCGCGCACTGGCGCGACGACTTCGGCGAGCGACGGGACTCCTGGCAGCGCCACCTCGTGGTGCAGGCCGAGGACGACCAGCTCGTGCACCGGCTGACGCCCGTGGGGGCCGAGACCGTGAGGGACCAGACCGTGGGCGACGAGACCCTGGGAGAAGAGATGTCGACGATGAACGGGAGCGCGCGATGAGCGTACGGATCACCAGCCTGGCCGAGGCCGAGGCGTACGTGGCGTCGGTGGGGCTCGACGTCGCGGCGCTCGCGGTCGTCGTGGCGGAGGCGCTGGGGGAGGACCTGGGCGGACGAGGGGTCCTGCCACCCGGCGCCGGGCGGGGGGTCGACGTCACGTCGGTCGCCACCGTCGCGGCCGACGCGGTCGCGCGGGGGGAGTTCGTGGTCCGCCGCCCGGGGGTCGTCGCCGGGCTGCCGGTCGCCGCGTACGTCGTCGCGGTCGTGCTCACGAACGTGGTGGAGTCGCCCGGCGGGCTCGTGGTCGAGGTCCTCGCCGACGAGGGGGACCAGGTGGAGACCGGCGACGTCCTGCTCCGCGTCGACGGGGGCACGCGTGGGCTGCTCACGGCGGAGCGGGTCGCGCTCAACCTGCTCACGCTGACCTCGGGCGTCGCGACCGCCACGCGGGCGTGGGTGGACGCGCTGGCCGGCACGGGCACGCGGGTCCGTGACACCCGCAAGACGCTGCCCGGGCTGCGGATGCTGCAGAAGTACGCCGTGCGCGTCGGGGGCGGGGTGAACCACCGGATGTCGCTCGCCGACGCCGCTCTCGTGAAGGACAACCACGTCCTGGCCGCCGGCGGGGTGGTGGCCGCCTACGAGCGGGTCCACGCCATGTTCCCCGACCTGTGGGTGCAGGTCGAGGTCACGAGCGCCGAGCAGGCCCGGGCCGTCGTCGAGGCCGGCGCCACGGACGTCCTGCTGGACAACATGAGCCTCGCCACCATGACCGAGGTCGTCGCGGCGCTCAAGGGCCGTGCGCAATTCGAGGCGAGCGGCGGTTTGACGTTGGCGTCCGCCGCTTCCGTCGCCCGGACCGGGGTCGACTTCATCGCGGTGGGGGCGATCACGCATTCCGCGTCAATTCTCGATATAGCGATGGACCTCGCCTGAAACATTTCCCCTTCTGCTGCGCTATCGTTTGCCGGTCAGGTGATAACCGAAAGCAAGGGGAACAAGATGGCACAACGGGTGCAGGTCATCCTCGAAGACGATTTGGACGGGTCCCAGGCCGACGAGACCGTCCTATTCGGCCTCGACGGGGCCGAGTACGAGGTCGACCTCTCGACCGAGAACGCCCAGGGCCTGCGCGACGCGCTCGCGCCCTGGCTCGGCGTCGCCCGCAGGACCGGCGGCCGGCGCAAGCGGGCGACCGCGCCCGCCCCGGCGTCGCGGCCCGCCGAGAACGGCAGCGGGGCGAGCACGAGCGACGTCCGCGCGTGGGCCCAGGAGAACGGCTACGAGGTCTCGAGCCGGGGACGCGTCTCCGCCGAGGTCCGCGAGGCCTACGAGAAGGCGAACGGCTGACCCGAGCAGGTCACGAGTTGCGCCCTGGGCGAACGTCAGGATCGCCCGGGGCGCTCTCACGTCCGGCACCGCCGCACGACGAAAGAGCCCGCTTCCCGGGGTCCCTCGCGGGAATCGCCCGGCGTCGTCGCGACGTTGTGATGAGCACGGAACGTCCGAGGGCACCCACGATCCGGGTGTGCGCCGATCTGAACGATCGACGACCCTCGAGGTGTCTGTCCTCCCGACTAGCATGAGTCGCGCTGGAGTGCAGTCACCGACGGGCGGCCGCACCGTAGAGCGAGGAGCACCGAAAGCATGTTCGAGAGGTTCACCGACCGGGCGCGTCGCGTCGTCGTGCTGGCGCAAGAAGAAGCCCGCATGCTCAACCACAACTACATAGGCACCGAGCACATCCTGCTCGGCCTCATCCACGAGGGCGAGGGCGTCGCCGCGAAAGCGCTGGAGTCGCTCGGCATTTCCCTCGAGGCGGTCCGCCAGAAGGTCGAAGAAATCATCGGCCACGGCCAGCAGAGCCCCAGCGGACACATTCCGTTCACCCCCCGGGCCAAGAAGGTCCTGGAGCTGAGCCTGCGCGAGGCGCTGCAGATCAACCACAGCTACATCGGCACCGAGCACATTCTTCTCGGCCTCATCCGTGAGGGCGAGGGAGTCGCCGCGCAGGTGCTCGTCAAGCTCGGTGCGGACCTCAACCGCGTCCGCAACCAGGTGCTGCAGCTGCTGTCCGGCTTCCAGGGCAAGGAGGCCGCGACCTCCGGTGCGCCCGAGCAGGGCTCGACCCCGTCGTCCTCGATGGTGCTCGACCAGTTCGGCCGCAACCTGACGCAGGCCGGGCGCGAGAACAAGCTCGACCCGGTCATCGGTCGCGAGACCGAGATCGAGCGCGTGATGACCGTGCTCAGCCGACGGACCAAGAACAACCCCGTGCTGATCGGGGAGCCCGGCGTCGGCAAGACCGCCGTCGTGGAGGGCCTGGCCCAGGCGATCGTGCGCGGCGACGTGCCCGAGACGCTGCGGGACAAGCAGATCTACACCCTCGACCTCGGCGCGCTCGTGGCCGGCAGCCGCTACCGCGGTGACTTCGAGGAGCGCCTCAAGAAGGTGCTCAAGGAGATCAAGACCCGCGGCGACGTGGTGCTCTTCATCGACGAGATCCACACCCTGGTGGGTGCGGGTGCCGCCGAGGGCGCCATCGACGCCGCCAGCATCCTCAAGCCGATGCTGGCCCGCGGCGAGCTGCAGACCATCGGGGCCACGACGCTCGACGAGTACCGCAAGTACGTCGAGAAGGACGCGGCGCTGGAGCGTCGCTTCCAGCCGATCCAGGTCGCTGAGCCGTCGATCGCGCACACGATCGACATCCTGCGCGGGCTGCGCGACCGGTACGAGGCGCACCACCGGATCACCATCACCGACCAGGCCCTCGTGGCCGCGGCGCAGATGGCCGACCGGTACATCTCCGACCGGTTCCTGCCCGACAAGGCGATCGACCTGATCGACGAGGCCGGGGCCCGGCTGCGCATCCGCCGGATGACCGCACCGCCGGACCTGCGCGACTTCGACGAGAAGGTCGCGAGCGTCCGCCTCGAGAAGGAGGCGGCGATCGACGCGCAGGACTTCGAGCGCGCCGCGGGTCTCCGCGACGACGAGAAGAAGCTCCTGTCGGCGCGTGCCGAGCGTGAGGCGCAGTGGAAGTCCGGCGACCTCGACGTGGTGGCGGAGGTGGACGAGGAGATCATCGCCGAGGTGCTCTCCACCGCCACCGGCATCCCGGTGTTCAAGCTCACCGAGGAGGAGTCGGCCCGGCTCATCCACATGGAGGACGAGCTCGGCAAGCGCTACATCGGCCAGCACGACGCGGTCCGGGCGCTCTCGCGCTCGATCCGCCGTACGCGGGCGGGTCTGAAGGACCCCAAGCGGCCGAGCGGCTCGTTCATCTTCGCCGGCCCCTCGGGCGTCGGCAAGACCGAGCTGACCAAGGCGCTGACCGAGTTCCTCTTCGGCGACGAGGACGCGCTCATCCAGCTCGACATGAGCGAGTACTCCGAGAAGCACACCGCGTCGCGGCTGTTCGGCTCGCCTCCCGGCTACGTCGGCTACGAGGAGGGCGGCCAGCTCACCGAGAAGGTGCGGCGCAAGCCGTTCAGCGTGGTCCTCTTCGACGAGGTCGAGAAGGCGCACCCGGACATCTTCAACTCGCTGCTGCAGATCCTGGACGAAGGTCGCCTGACCGACGCCCAGGGCCGGGTGGTCGACTTCAAGAACACCGTCATCGTCATGACGACCAACCTGGGCACCCGTGACATCGCCAAGAGCGTGTCGCTGGGCTTCAGCGCCTCGACGAACGCCGAGGGGTCGTACGAGAAGATGAAGGCCAAGGTGGCGGACGAGCTCAAGCAGCACTTCCGCCCCGAGTTCCTGAACCGCGTCGACGAGATCGTCGTGTTCCGCCAGCTCACGCAGGAGGACATCGTCCGGATCGTCGACCTGATGATCGCCCAGGTCGAGCTCCGCCTCAAGGACCGGGACATGGGCATCGAGCTCACGACCGCGGCCAAGGAGCTCATCGGTGCGCGGGGCTACGACCCGGTGCTCGGTGCCCGTCCGCTGCGCCGTGCGATCCAGCGCGACATCGAGGACCACCTCGCGGAGAAGATCCTGTTCTCCGAGATCCACCCGGGCGAGATCGTCGTCGTCGACGTCGCCGACCCCGGCTCGGAGACCCCGTTCACCTTCGTCGGGCACAAGCGGGACGCTGCTCCCGACGTGCCGCCGGTGGAGTTCGACGGGATCATCGAGAGCGGGTTCGAGGGCTTCGAGGAGCCCGGCGAGGCCGCCAAGAGCTGATCACGCTCTAGACCAGCCGAGGCCCGGCACCGTACCCACGGTGCCGGGCCTCGCTGCGTCCCGGGTGTGGTCCAGCCACGGTCGGTGTCAACTCCGGCACGCTGACCTCGTGCCGTCCGGACCTCCGCGCCCTGCCCGTCGACCGGGGCCGGCCGCTCCTGGAGCGGTCGGTCCGGCAGCCCTCCTGCTCGTGCTCGCTCTCCTGCTGGCCGGCTGCGGCTCGACGACCGCGAGCCCCGCCGCACCGAGCCCGCCCGGGGTCCCTGGTCCCACGGGTCCAGCGCCGAGCACCCAAGACCCCGGTGTCGGTCCCGCTCCGACGACCACGCCGGCTGCCGATCCGCCGGGCGCGGACCTCCCCGTGCCCCACCCGATGTTCGCGGAGCACTTCGCCGACCCGATCTACCACGACCTCGGCGACGAGTTCGCCCCGTTCGGGGCGGACGAGGGCTTCGACACCCTCTACGACTGGCAGGAGCACCCGGGAGACCTCACGGCGTGCACGACGGTGCGCTCGATGTTCGACGGGGAGGACTCGTCGTCGGCCGGCGCGACGGAGCAGGCCTCCGGTGACGACCCCGCCGCGGACGGCGCAGTGGTGGGGGTCGGCTTCACCCTGCTCCTCTTCACCGGGCACATCGACCCCGAGGGCAAGCAGCTGGTCCTCGACGCCCTCCGGCGCGAGGCCCGCTACTACTCCGACGACAGCCTGCGTGAGTTCCCGGTCCTGCTGCGCGACCTCCAGAGATTCCCCGCCTCCGCCTGCACGCCATCGGCTGCCGCGTCCTGAGCGTGACTCGTCCAGGGGTGCGCGGCATGCGCTCCGGGCGCCGTCAGTGGCCGAACACGTCCGAGTCGGCGAGCTCGACGTCGCCGGAGTCCAGCTGGGCGATCTCGGCCATGTCCTCGTCGGTGAGCTCGAAGGAGAAGACGCCGATGTTCTCGGCGAGGTGCGCCGGGTGAGTCGACTTGGGGATCGGGATCAGGCCCATCTGCACGTGCCAGCGCAGGATGACCTGGGTCGGCGTCATGTCCAGGCGGTCCGCGATGCCGGCGAGGCGGGGGTCCTCCCGCAGCGTCGTGCTGCTGGCCCCGATCGGGCTCCACGACTCGGTCGCGATCCCGTAGGTGTCGTTGATCTCCCGCACGTCCGGCCGGGTGGCGTAGGGGCTGAGCTGCACCTGGTTGACGTCGGGGATGATCCCGGTCTCGTCGACGACGCGCTTCAGGTGCGCCGGCTTGAAGTTCGAGACCCCGATGGCCTTGAGCAGGCCCTCCTCGCGCAGCGCCTCGAGGCCGCGGACCGCGTCGACGTACCGGTCCTGGTCGGGGTTGGGCCAGTGCACCAGGAACAGGTCGAGGTAGTCGGTGCCCAGCCGCTCGAGGCTGCCCTCGAGCGCCTGCCGGACGCCGTCGACGCTGTGCCAGCGGCGGTTGAGCTTGCTGGTCAGGAAGATGACCGAACGGTCGGCGCCGGACGCGCGGATGCCTTCGCCGACCCCTTCCTCGTTGTGGTAGTTCTCGGCGGTGTCGATCAGCCGGTAGCCGGCCGCGATCGCCGTCGCGACCTGCCGCACGACCTCCTCGCCCAGCACCGGGGACGTCCCGAGACCCAGCATCGGGATCTCCGGGCCGTGCAGGAGCTTGCGGGTGGGCACCGTCGGTGCCGGCGCCTTGGGCAGGGCCTCGGGGTGGGCGGTCTCGTCAGGAGTCAGGGACACGGCCTCAAACTACCCAGGCCCGGACGCGGCGCTGCGTCAGCCCGGCAGCGCCCACCGGGGGACCTCGTCGTCGCTGGCACGGACGGGCACGACCAGGCCGTCGGCCACGAGCGAGGCCAGGGACCGCTCACGCTGGAGCGGTTCGGGCCACGCGGTCACGAGCTCGTCGGCGCCCACGGGCTCGTCGCTGCTGCGCAGCACCGCGAGCAGGGCTCCGCGGCACTGCCGGTCGGTCCCCTCGTACGTCTGGCCGCGACGGGGCGGACCGGCCCAGGCCGGGTAGCCGGCGCGCCGCCACGCGCACAGGTCGCTCACCGGGCAGGCGTCGCAGCGCGGGGCTCGTGCGGTGCACACCAGCGCGCCCAGCTCCATGACGGCGACGGCCCACCGGGCCGCGCGGGCCGGCTCGTCGGGAAGGAAGGACTCCGCCACGGCGACCTCCGCCCGGTTCGGGGCGGTGCCGGGGTACGCCTCGCCGACCGCCAGCCGACCGAGGACTCGGCGGACGTTCGTGTCGAGGACGACCGCGCGTCGGCCGTACGCGAAGCTGGCGACCGCCGCCGCGGTGTAGTCGCCCACCCCGGGCAGGCTGCGCAGGTCGTCGAGGTCCTCCGGCACCCGGCCACCGAAGCGTTCGGTGATGGCCACGGCGGCGCCGTGCAGCCGCAGGGCGCGTCGCGGGTAGCCCAGCCGGCCCCACGCCCGGACCGCCTCGCCCGAGGGCGTGGCGGCGAGGTCCGCCGGGGTCGGCCATCGCTCCAGCCAGCGTGCCCACGGCTCCCGGACGCGCTCCACGGGCGTCTGCTGCAGCATGAGCTCGCTGACCAGGACCGCCCAGGGCGTGGTGCCCGCACGGCGCCACGGCAGGTCGCGCGCGTTGGTCTCGTACCAGGCGAGGATGCGCGCCACCGCCTGTTCGGGCACCGCGTCAACCTACCTGGGCGAACACTTCCGAAGGACCCGGCGAGCCTCACCAGACGGCGGCTCGCGCCTGCCTAACCTCCGGTCATGAGCAGCGTCCTGCACCCGGTCGGGCCCGAGCCGCGGGAACGTTACTGGGTGCGCCGGTTGGCGGTCCTGGTGGCCGCCGTCGTCGCCATCGGGATCGTCATCGCCCTGGTGGGCAACGCCATGAGTGCCGGCTCTGCCGTGCAGGCCGAGCCCGTCCCGCCGACGATCCCGCCCCCGGCCGTCACCGCGCCCCCGAGCCCGACCGCGTCTGCGGTGCCCAGCGGGTCGACGACCGGGTCTCCGGCACCGGCCGCCTCCTCGGTGGCGCCGACGACCGCGTCGACCACGAGCCCGAGCCCGACGAGCTCCTCGACCGCGTCGGAGAAGAAGAGCACCGCGTCGACGAAGAGCACGGCCAAGGACAAGAAGGACAAGTCGACGAAGCAGCCGGTCTACGCGGCCTGCGACGGCTCCGACCTGCGTCCGACCCTGACGGGTGACCGGACGGTCAAGGTGGGGAAGAAGACCACCTTCTCGCTCTCGCTGATCAACGGCGGCAAGAAGACCTGCACGGCGACGGTGAAGCCGTCGAGCGCCACCTTGACCATCGTGTCGGGCGGGGACCGGATCTGGAGCACGAAGGACTGCCCGGCCGCCCTGCCCACCACGAAGCGCACGCTGCTGCCGGAGCACGCGCTGACCTGGAAGGTGACCTGGAGCGGCGAGCGGTCCGGCGACGACTGCTCGACGAGCAAGGTGAAGCCCAAGAAGGGCTACTACTGGGCGATCGCCAACTTCGACGGCGCGGACGACGTCCGCTTCCGCGTCATCCTCGGCTGAGTCTCCTCGGCTGAGCGGCCCCGGCGTCAGTCGAGCCGGTCGCCGTACGCCGCGTCGGCCAGGCGGAGCAGCCCGTCGCGGATGACCCGCGCCCGGCTCTCGCCCACCCCCTCGACGCCCTGGAGCTCGTCGATGCTCGCGCCGAAGAGCGCCTGCAGGTTGCCGAAGTGCTCGATCAGCCGGACGCCGAGAGCGGCGGGCAGCCGGCTGATCTGGGCCACCTGACGGAAGCCGCGGCTCACCACCCGGCCGTCGAGGTTCACGACCGGGCCGAAGCCCAGCGCGCGGGCCACGACCGCGGGCTCCACGAGCTGCGGGGTGCTGAGGCGCCGGAGGTTCGACAGCGAGAAGTCGGCCTCGTCGTGCGGTCGGTAGTCACGCTCCAGCAGCTCGGGCAGCCGGGCGAAGTCCACCGCCAGCTCGGAGAGCTGCAGGGTCAGCAGCCGACCGTCGGTCCCCAGCTCGAGGACGTAGCTGCGGATCTCGTCCTCCAGCCGGCCGACCATCTCCAGCCGCTGCGCGACCAGGGCCACGTCGCGGATGGTCACCGTGTCCTGGACCTCGAGCGAGGAGAGGCGGGCGATGACCTGGGTGAGCCGGCCGCGGTAGCGCTCGAGCGTCTGCAGCGCCTGCTCCGCCCGGGACAGGATCTGCGCGGAGTGCTCGACCAGGTGCCGCTGGTCACCGAGGAACAGCGAGATGGTCGCCATCGACGCGGAGACCGTGACGACCGGGAGCCCCGACTGCCGGGCCACCCGCTCGGCCGTCCGGTGCCGGGTGCCCGTCTCCGAGGTCTCGATGGCGCGGTCGGGCATCAGGTGCACGCCCGCACGGACGATGCGCTCCCGGTCCTCGCTGAGCACGATCGCGCCGTCCATCTTGGCGAGCTCGCGCAGCGCCGTCGGTGTGAACGCGACGTCGAGGGCGAAGCCGCCGGTGGAGACCTCGGTGATCACGTCGTTGTCGCCGAGCACGACCAGTGCGCCCGTGCGGCCACGCAGGATGCGCTCCAGACCGTCGCGCATCGGGGTGCCGGGCGCGATGGCGCGCAGCTCGGCGGGGAGCGTGAACCGCCCCTCGCCGTCGCCCTCTGGACCCTCCACCGCTCGTGCTCCCGGTCGTTGCTCGCAGCCCGCCCCGCAGCAGACCGGCGTCATCCTAGTGCCGTGCCGCCCTGCACCGGTCCCTGTGCAGGTCTGGGCGAGGTCCCGGCGCCGCTCCGGGTGCGGGTCTCAGCGCCCGTCGATCCCGACTGCCACCAGGGCGTGCGCGAGGGTCGGGACCGTGTGCACCCGGAGCCCGGCGCGGTCGGTCGTGGTGAGCGTGCGGGCGTCGACCAGGCGCCGACCGACGGCCGGCGGCTCGGCCGGGACCACCGCGTCGGTGAAGCCGAGGCGGGCCGCCTCGGACAGCCTGCGCTCGGTCCCGGGCACGCGGCGCAGCTCGCCGGCCAGGCCCACCTCGCCGAGCGCGATGGTGCGGGCCCCGAGCGTGAAGTTCGTCGCGGCCGAGGCGATGGCGATCGCGATGGCCAGGTCGGCGGACGGGTCGGACACCCTGGCCCCGCCGACCGTGGAGGCGTAGACGTCGCGGCTGCCCACCGGAACGCGGCAGCGGCGCTCCAGGACGGCGAGCACCATCGAGACGCGACCGGCGTCCAGGCCGTGGATCGTCCGCCGCGGGGCGGGCAGGACGCTCGGCACGACGAGGGCCTGCAGCTCGGCGAGCAGCGGGCGCCGGCCCTCCATCGTCACCGTGATGCAGGTGCCCGGCACGGGCTCGGCGTGCACCGAGGTGAACAGCCCGCTCGGGTCGGTCACCTCGACGATGCCGGTGTCGGCCATCTCGAAGCACCCGACCTCGTCGGCGGGGCCGAAGCGGTTCTTGGTCGCCCGCACCATCCGGAAGCCGGAGTGCCGGTCGCCCTCGAAGGCCAGCACGACGTCGACGAGGTGCTCGAGCAGCCGGGGTCCGGCGATGGCCCCGTCCTTGGTCACGTGGCCGACGATGATCACGGCCATCCCGCGGCGCTTGGCCACGCGGACGAGGGCACCCGTCACCTCGCGGACCTGCGTCGGCCCGCCGGGGGAGCCCTCGGCCTCGGCGGTGCCCACGGTCTGCACCGAGTCGAGCACCATCAGCGACGGCGCCACCTCCTCGATGTGGCCGAGGACGGTGCCGAGGTCGGTCTCCGCCGCGAGGTAGAGCTCGTCGGCGATCGCGTTCGTGCGACCGGCGCGCAGCCGGACCTGGGCCGCGGACTCCTCGCCGGTGACGTAGAGCGTGCGGCGCCCCGCCTTGGCCCAGCGGGCGGCGACCTCCAGCAGCAGGGTCGACTTGCCCACGCCCGGCTCCCCGGCGAGGAGCACGACCGCGCCGGGGACGATCCCGTCGCCGAGCACCCGGTCGAGCTCGCCGACCCCGGTCAGGGTGCGGGCCGCGAGGTCGGGGTCGACCTGGCCGATCGGCACCGCCTTGGCCGTCGGCGCCTGCGAACGCACCGTCGCCAGCTTGGGGGCACCCGCCTCGATCACGCTGCCCCAGGTCTGGCACTCCCCGCAGCGACCCTGCCACTTGACGGTCGTCCAGCCGCACTCCGTGCAGGTGAACCCGGGCCGGGTCGCGGTCTTCGCCATGGGGCAGACGCTAGGCGGGGGTGCTGACAGTTCTGCTCGACCGCGCCGTTCCGTCCAACCGCGCCGCGACCTCGAGCACCCGGGCGTTCGCCTCGGGCTCCCCGACCGTGATCCGGACGCCGTCGCCGGGATGGTCCGACACGTACGGGCGCACCACGAGCCCGGCCTCGCCGAACGTCGCCGCGACGTCGGCGGTTCGGGATCCCGCGGGGATCCAGACGAAGTTGCCCTGCGCGTCGGGCACCGTCAGGCCGAGGTCCCGCAGCCCGCTCGCCAGGGCGTCGCGCCGGGTCACGAGCTCGGCGACCCGGGCGCGCAGCTCGGCCTCGTGCTCGAGCGAGGCGAGCACGGCGGCCTGCGCCGGCAGCGAGACGCCGAACGGCAGCGCCACCGACCGGACCGCCTGGGCCAGCCGCGGCTCGGCGACGCAGTAGCCGACCCGGAACCCGGCCAGCCCGTACGCCTTGGAGAACGTCCGCAGCACCACCACGTTGTCGCGGCCCTGCGCCACCTCGAGACCACGCACCGCCGTCGGCGCCGTCACGAACTCCACGTACGCCTCGTCGACGACGACGAGCACGTCGTCGGGGACCGCCTCGACGAAGGCGACCACCTCGTCGTGGCGCAGCGCGGGACCGGTCGGGTTGTTCGGGCTGCACAGCAGCACGGCCCGGGTCGCCGGGCCGACGGCGGCGAGCATGGCGTCGAGGTCGTGCTCCGCCTCGCGCCCGGCGACGTCGTCCAGCGGCACACCGACCCAGCGGGCGCCGGTGAGCAGGACGGCGATCGGGTACGCCTCGAAGCTCCGCCAGGCGTGCACGACCTCGTCACCGGGGCCGCACACCGCCTGGAGCAGGTGGTAGAGGACGCCCACCGAGCCGGTGCCGAAGGCGAGCCGCCCGGCGTCGACCCCGAGGCGGGCACCGAGCGCCTCCGCCATCAGCGTGTTCGCGATGTCGGGGTAGCGGTTCATGGAGGCGGCAGCGTGGGCGACCGCCTCGAGCACCCCGGGCAGGGGCGGGAAGGGGTTCTCGTTGCTCGACATCTTGTACGTGACGAGGTCGGCCCGCGCGGGCGCCGGACGGCCGGCGACGTACGCGGGCAGACCGGTGACGGCCGGCCGGAGGGGGACGGGAGGCACGTCAGACGCGCACGGTGCCGTGCGGCGTGGTGAACACCGCGGCGACGAGCCCGGGCTGCCCGTTGGGGGCGACCCACTCGACGTCCAGGTCGTCGAGCACGAGGTTCGTCTTCTCGCCGAGCCACTCGTCGACGCGCTCGTGGTCGCCCGCGATCTCCAGCCGGGACAGCGCGATCTCGCCGCCGCCCGCCGACGGGTGCTGCCCGGGGTCGCTCAGCCACTGCACGAAGAACGGGAGCTGGGGGTCGCTCTGCAGGCCCTTGACCCCGACCTGGCGCCAGCGCAGCTGCGCGCCCTCCGGGGTGAACCGGCTGCCCTCCACCGCGGTGCGGCCGAGCCGCTGCTCGACGGGTGCGAGGTCGTCGACGGCGACGACCCAGCCGAGCCACCCGCCCCCGTCGGCGGAACGCGCGCGGACCGCCTGCCCGAAGGGGGCCTTGTCGGCCGCGGGGTGGTCGAGCACCTCGACGATCTCGAGGTACTTGCCGCCGGCGAGCGGCAGGATCGTGTTGCGGGTGCCGAACCGGGGGTGGAAGCCACCGTCGACGAAGCGGCCGCCCAGCTGCCCGCCGAGCCGCCGGGTCGTCTCGTCGAGACCCTCGGGTCCCGCGGCGAAGGCCAGGTGGTCCAGCTGCATCGTCCCGTGCGTCGTCCCCTGCATCACGACAGTCTCGCTGCCGCGGCCTCGTCGGGCACCACGGGGTCGGCCGGGTGGGCCAGCCGCCGGCCGCGCCGCGTCTCGAACTCCTCGCAGAGCCCGACCAGGACCGCGTACGCCTGGTCGCCCATGAGGGCGCGCAGCTCGACCGCGTTCGTCCGGTAGACGGGGTCGGTGCCGACGTGGGCCTCCGTGTTGGAGGAGCAGTACCAGTCGAGGTCGTGCCCGCCGGGTCCCCAGCCGTCGCGGCCGTACTCGCCGATGCTGACCTCGAGGTAGGTGGTGTCGTCGGTCCGCGTCACGGTCCGGTACTCACGGCGCTGCGGCAGCTGCCAGCACACGTCGGGCTTGGTCTCGGTGATCGGCAGCCCGGTGTCCAGGGCGAGCTTGTGCAGCGCGCAGCCGGTGCCGCCCGCGAAGCCCGGGCGGTTGAGGAACACGCAGGCGCCGTCGTGCACGCGGGTCTTGCGCGCCGGCTCGGTGCCTGCAGGGGTGTGGGGGTCGCTCCCCTCCAGGGCAGGGTCGTCCGCGTCCTCCAGCTCCGCCCAGCCGTCGCGGAGACCGACGTCGCGCAGCTGCCACTGCTCCGGGGTGAGCCAGGAGACCGCCTCCGCGACGCGGTCCTCGTCCTCGTCGTCGGCGAAGTGGGCGCCCAGCGTGCAGCAGCCGTCGTCGGGCCGGTCGGCGTAGATGCCGGGGCAGCCGCGGCCGAAGATGCAGGTCCAGCGCGAGGTGAGCCAGGTGAGGTCGCAGCGGAACACCTGGTCGGGGTCGACCGGGTCCGTGAGCTCGGCCCAGGCCCGGGGAAATCCGACGCTCACCTCGGGCACCGGGTCAGCGTAGTCTCGAAGCGTGATTGTGCAGCCGCCGAAGGTGGCCCTCTCGACGTCGTCGGTCTATCCGGAGGGCACGTCCAGCGGGTTCGAGCTGGCGCGCAAGCTGGGCTACGACGGGGTCGAGCTGATGGTCGGCATCGACGCCGTCGCGGCCGACATCGACGCGGTGGAGAAGCTGCGCGACTACCACGGCGTCCCGGTCCTCGCCGTGCACGCGCCCTGCCTGCTGATCAGCCAGCGGGTGTGGGGGACCGACCCGTGGGCCAAGCTCGAACGTTCCGCCGAGGCCGCGATCCGGCTCGGCGCCGACGTCGTCGTCGTGCACCCGCCGTTCCGCTGGCAGGTCGAGTACGCCCGCGGCTTCGTCGAGGGCATCGAACGGCTGAACGCCGAGTTCGACGTCACGTTCTGCGTGGAGAACATGTACCCGTGGCGGACGCCGGGCCGCGAGGTCAAGGCGTACATGCCGGACTGGGACCCGACCGAGCTGCCGTACGAGCACCTCACCCTCGACTTCTCGCACGCCTCGACCTCGCAGCAGCAGTCGATCGACCTGGCCAAGACCTGGGGCTCGCGGCTGCAGCACATCCACCTGACCGACGGCACCGGGTCGCGCAAGGACGAGCACCTGATGCCCGGCTACGGCGACCAGCGGGCGGGGGAGACCCTGACCTACGCCGTCGAGAACGGCTTCGCCGGCCACGTCGTGCTCGAGGTCAACTCCCGCAAGAGCGGCTCACGCGCACGTCGCGAGGCCGAGCTCGCCGAGGCGCTGGACTTCACCCGCGAGCACCTCGCCGCCGGGGTGCGCTCGTTCGCGGTGGACGGCACGGGCACGGCGAAAGAAAGCTGAACACTGGCGGCCCTCGGCCTGTCGGACAGGTCTGCTCGTTCTTGTGACGTCTGCGCGGGTTGGAACACGCGCAGACACACCAAAGGCGAGCAGACGGCCCCAGCCCTGACGCGTGACGGGTGGGCCCGCCTCAGACCCCGAGCCGTTCCAGGAACGGTGACGCGGCCTCGGCGAGGACGGTCGGGTCGCGGCTGACCCAGCCGGCGCGTGCACCGGGGACGAGGACCAGCTCCGACTCGGGCAGCACCGCCGCGAGGCGGCGGCCCGGGGCGCGGTTCAGGGGGTCGCGGTCGCCGACGACGACCAGCGCCGAGGTGCGCACCTGCCCCGCGAACGGGGTCCAGTCGACCGTGCGGACCTGGTCGAGCAGCTCCAGCACCCGCTCCTGGG